>Ga0209559_1000803_pt1 | contig 17358 bp, 16 predicted proteins | sample SaaInlV_110m_DNA_FD_184677 | JGI IMG/M metagenome (GOLD analysis project Ga0209559, IMG submission 184677) | Marine microbial communities from expanding oxygen minimum zones in the Saanich Inlet - Saanich Inlet SI074_LV_165m_DNA (SPAdes) (version 2) | ecosystem: Environmental > Aquatic > Marine...
ATGTATAATATAATTATAAACATTGCCTAATTATTTCTCCCTTTTTCAAAGGGAGTACCCGCAGGGGGAGGGATTAAAACCTAAATATATAAAAAATCATGAAAAAATTCTGTTTAAATCTTAAAACATCAGATAAAATAACATTTTTATTTACTGCTTTTAATTTCATATCACTTGTTATATTGCTTGTATGAGTGAATATAATATATTTCTTTGCATGGTATTCAGATCAAAAATCTGAAAGTATGTATGATATGGATATAAATTATGATATGTATAACGCTCAGAAAAGTGATAATAATCTAGAAGCTTTTAAAGAATATATCCTTAGAAAAGATACTTTAATTATACCAAAAGATGGGGGAGAGCTTATTTGTTCAAACTGAGTAGAAACAAGAATTCATAGTGATGTAGAAAAAATAAAAGATCAATTATTCTATAATAATTGAGAGAAAATATTTTTTATATTTACTCAGTATTATGATGATATATGAGAAGTAAAAGTATTTTTTGATACGACACCTTATGTTAAATCTCAGCTATTGATAATCAAAATAAGTATAATTATTATATTATTTTTGATTATAATATATTATTTTATTGCTAGAATAATGACAAAAAAAGCCTTTAAAAATATGAGGCAATTTACTACTGATGTTAGTCATGAATTCAAAACTCCGCTTATGGTAATAGATTCACAAATTGATTTATATAATAAAAAACTTGAAAAGAAAAAAATATCTTGAAATGATACTAAGTTATTACTCATAAAAGTTAAGGAAAATACATATAAGTTAAATAATCTTCTTGAAACATTTCTTTTACTTTCAAGAATAGAAGATAATCTTCAATGTCTTAATAAACAAGAAATAGATTTTGAGAAATATATTAAAATTCTTGTATCTAGCTCAGTATCAATCAATGATAAAAATCTTAAAATAACTTATAAAATATTTAAAAATACTAAACTAAGAATTGAAAATAATACATTTAATATATTATTTGAAAATATATTATCAAATGCTATTAAATTTTCTAAATTGTGATGAAAAATAGAAATTTGATCTAATAAAACCAGTTTTTGGATAAAAGATAATTGAGTATGAATAGAAAAAGCAAAATTAAAAAAAATATGGAAAAAATTTTATAAAAATGATACAAATAAAGAATGATTTTGAGTTGGACTATTTATAGTTAAAAGATTATGTGAATTATATAACTGGAAAATAGAAGTTAAGAGTGAACCCTGAAAGGGAACTGTCTTTATTATTAAGTTTAAGTAATTATGAAAAAGAAAATATTATTAGTAGAAGATAATAAAGATATTTCAAATAATATAAAAGAATATTTGGAATTAGAAGATTATATTGTAGATGTAGCTTATGATTGAGAAGTATGAATGGATAAAGCTTTGATGAAAAAGTATGATTTAATCTTGCTTGATTTAATGCTACCTTCAATTGATTGATTAACAATAGCTAGAAAAATTACTAGAAAGATAAAAACACCAATTATAATGCTTACAGCAAAAGATTCAATCAATGATAAACTTACATGATTTGAAAGTTGAGCAATAGACTATATTGTAAAACCATTTGATTTAAGAGAATTAGAAGCAAGAATAAAAGTTAGTTTAAAAGAAAATAAATCTAATATAATTGAATTTAATGATATAGAGATCAATTTAGATAAAAGAGAGTTCAAAAATAAGTGAGAAAAGGTAAAAATAACAATAAAAGAATTTTTAATATTTCAATTTTTATATATAAATAAAGACAAAGTTTCAACCAGAACAGATATTATTGAGTGTGTATGGTGAGAGTCAGAAATTTTTGACGCTGATCCAAAATTAGATGTCTATATATCTAATCTAAGAAAAAAACTAGATAAAAAAATAATAGAAACTGTTAAATGAATCGGTTATAAAATGAACATTTAAGAAATATTTAAGGTGAATATATATCATAAAATCACATTTAATTTTTAAATAATTTTTTTATGATAAATTCTAAAAAAAAGTGAATTGTGATTGTATCTTTATTAGTTTTAACATTGTTGTTAAGTTCTTGTAAAGATGATTATAAAAGTAGTGATTATATAAAATCTGCTGATGCAGAAGTTACTAATATTGAAATGGTTGAAAATACTATGGAGGAAGAAGAAATAGGAGAATTAATGGATTCAGATGATAAGCTTATGAAATTTACCCAAGCAATGGATGAGGTTCATGCTATGAAAGAATGAGCAATGACTAAAATAAATGATATTTATAGTGACTTAGTGTTTGTAAAACAAATAGCTAAATGAGATGATTCGAATCTGGTATGAATGTGAGCAGAGGATTGGTTATATTCAAAAAAATATGATGTAACAGTAGTTGTATGTAATTCTATGAATACCCCAGCATATGTATTTAATTGAACAGTATTAGAATGAGAAGAATTTGATTTTGTTAAAGCAGAATTAAAAGAAATGATGGAAATGATGGGAGAAGAATGAGAAATGGATATGATGATGGATGGTGAACATGGAGATGATTCAATGATGGACGATAAATCAGACGCAGATACTATGATGGAAGATGAAAATGAGGATACATCAATGATTTGAGATGATGAGACAGAAGAAATAGAAGAAGAAGTTCAAGTTGCAACATGAATTTATACAGAATATTCAGATTCTCTACTTGCAAATGCAAAGTGAGATATAGTATTATTTTTTCATGCTACATGGTGTCCATCTTGTAAATCAGCTGATAAAAATTTATCTGCTTCAGATCTACCAGCTTGATTAACTATATTGAAACTTGATTATGATGCTACTGTTGATTTAAGAAAAAAATATTGAGTTACTACTCAACATACTTTCGTACAAGTTGATAATAAATGAAATATGACTGAAAAATGGATTTGATCTAGAGATTTAGTATCTGTTTTAGAAAAAATAAAATAAAAATTAAGATAAATTTAAGATATCTGTATAGTATATAGGTATCTTTTATTTTTTTAATATAATTATAATGGAAAAAAATTTAAAGAATAAATATTTAACAGCTTTAATAATAGTTATTATACTTATCGTTACTTATTTTACAGTGTTTAGTAAAAATGTAGAACAAGAAAGTATAGATGCTATCATTGTTTGAGAAATAATGACAGATTCAAATTGAGATAATAATGAATATGTTAATGCAAAATGAATTTATACAGAATATTCAGATTCTCTACTTGCAAATGCAAAGTGAGATATAGTATTATTTTTTCATGCTACATGGTGTCCACCTTGTAAAGCAGCAGATAAAAATTTATCATGATCAGATATACCAGAATGATTAACAATATTAAAGCTTGATTATGATGCTAATATTGATTTAAGAAAAAAGTATTGAATTACTACTCAACATACTTTTGTACAAGTTAATAATAAATGAGGCATGATAGAAAAATGGATTTGATCTAGAGATTTAGAATCTGTTTTAGCTAAAATTAAATAAAAATTAAGAATTATTTAAGATATCTATATAATGTATAGGTATCTTTTATTTTTTTAAAAATTTACTATGTGATATATAGCACTTATTATTAGATTGTTAATCATAGCTACTTGAATTTTTATGATTGTACAAAATCCAGTACCTCAAACTCCACCATTTTGTAGTTGAGCTGCATTCATATTAATTGGAGTATATTTACAGTTACTTTCTGTTTTCTGACCAAAGGCAATGTTATGTCCATTTTTTGATTGTAGAGATTGAGCTTGTAAAAAATAATAAAATTATAATATAAAAAAATACTTTAAGTTTACTTTAAGGTATTTTTTTATTATATTAACTAATAATTAATTAATATAAAAAGTGGATATGAAAAATTTTGATGTAATAGTTATTTGATCGGGATCATGAGGGTTAACCGTAGCAATTTGACTTGCTTCTGCTTGAAAAAAAGTAGCTTTGGTAGAAAAATGAGCCATAGGTTGAGATTGTACCAATACCTGATGTGTTCCATCAAAGGCTTTTATTGATTTAGCTAAATCATGAGTATATAAAGATTTAAAATCAGTTTTAGAAAAAGTAAGAGAAAGGAGAGAATCAATCAGAGAAGAAGAAACTAAGGAAAAATTAGAAGAATATTGAATAAAATTTATAAAATGATTTGCTAGTTTTTTAGATAAAACTACTCTAGAAATTGATTGAAAAAACAAAATTTCAGCAAAAAATATAGTTATTTCTACATGATCACATCCTAATATTTATCCAATTGATGGTTTAGATAAAAAAGATTTACTAACTAATGAAAATGTATTTGAACTAAAGGAAAATATAAAAGATTTAGTAGTGATTTGATGAGGATATATATGATGTGAGTTAGCCGAAAGTTTCGCGAATTTATGAATTAATGTAACAATAGTTCAAAGAAATACGAGATTAATACCAAAAGAAGAAGTAGAATCTTCACATTTACTCAGAAAAATTTTTAAGGAGAAGTGAATTAATGTACTTACAGATACAATAGTTGAAAAAGTAGATTGAAATATTATTATATTAAAAGATAAATCTACAAATGAAATAAGAGAAATTAAGTTTGATAAAGTATTGTCAGCTCTTTGAAGATGAGCAAATGTAAAAAATCTGTGATTAAAAAAAGTAAAAATAGATTTCCACGATAAATGAATAAAAGTAGATAAATATAATAGAACATCTATAAAAAATATTTTTGCTATTTGAGATTGTGTTTTATGAAATCCTATGTTTACACATTGGGCAAATAATGAATGAAGGGGAGTAGTTAGAAATATACTTTTTTCGTTTATAAAATCTTCAACTAGATCAGCAGTTTTACCAGCAACTCTTTATACAAATATTGAAGTATCAAGAGTGTGACAAACAGAAATAGAGTTATTTAAACACTATAATGAAGAAGATATAGTATCTAAAATTTTATATTTTGATGTAAATGACAGAAGTAAATTAACTGATAATAAGCTATGATTTGTAAAGATAAATTTTAAAAGAGTTTCTTGAAAAATACTTTGAGCAACTGTAGTATGTTCTAATGCAGGGGAGATATTACCTATATTAACCAGTGCAATGCAAAGTAATATTTCAGCTTACAAACTTTCAAAGCTTATATATTCATATCCAACAAAAGCAGAACTTATAAAAAAAGTAGCAGACAGTTTTGTTATATGAACGATTTCAAATCCAAAGTGAGAAGCAAAATATTTTTTGAAAGATAATATATTACAGATAATAACTTGAGCAATATGGTTAACTATTATATATTCATATTTTCATTATAAAAATTTACATAACCTTTCTAATTTAGAAGTTGCTCAAATGATATTTGATTTTATTTCTACATCATTTTGGGGACCTATACTATATATCTTTTTATATGCAATTAGGCCAATCGTATTTTTCCCAGCTACATTTATGACATTTATGTCTTGAACATTATTTTGAGTTTGGGGATGATTTTTATTTACTATGGTGGGAGAAAACCTAAGTGCAAATTTTGCTTATTATCTTGGTAGAATATTTGGAAAAAAACTTATTAAACCAGAATCAACTTGATTAATTGTAGATCTAAAAAATAAAGTAAGTGAAAATGCATTTATATCTATTTTAATGACTAGATTATTATTTTTTCCATTTGATTTAGTAAATTATGCTAGTTGAATATTGAGAGTTAAGTGGAGATGATTTTTCTTGTGAACTTTAATTTGAATCATTCCATGAGCTCTGGTATTTATTATAGCATGAGCTTCAGTAGAAAATGCCTGAACATTTGATTTTTCACAAATAAGTTTTGATTATAAAATGATAATTATATCTATATTAGTATTTATTTCATCTCTATGATTAGCAAAATACTTAAAGAAAAAGTGATTTTAATAAATTAATATTTTAAAAGATGGTTTTAATGTAAAATATTAATATAATTAAGGATAGTTTAAGATAGTTTTATATCATTAAACTATCTTTTTTTAACCTAAATATTATGAAAATACTTATAACAATAGTTTTAATATTAATAGCGCTTTGAAGCTTTATTTATTTTAATCAAGATAATAAAGAAATTTTAAAAACTAAAAATATAAACATGGAAAATTTAGAAAATGCATATTTTGCAGGAGGGTGTTTTTGGTGTATGGAGGGAATTTTTGAAGCTCAGGAATGAGTCGTTGAAGCTTTAGCATGATATATATGATGAACAGAAGAAACTGCTACTTACGAACAAGTTTCAACTTGAAATACTGAACATAGGGAATGAGTAAAAATTATTTATGATCCAAGTATTATAAGTTTTGAAATGTTAACTGAACTGTTTTGGACACAGATTGATCCTACTGATCCAGAATGACAATTTTCTGATAAATGATTCCAATATACTACAGCTATGTATTATAAAAATGATATAGAAAAAAATATTTTAGAGAAATCTAAACAATCATTAGAGTCATCATGAAAATTTGATAAAGCTATTGCTACAAAAATACTGGCTTTTCCTAACTTTTTTGAGGCAGAAGAATATCATCAAGATTATTATAAAAAATCTAGTCTGAGATATAAAACATATAAAAAATGATCATGAAGATGAGATTTTATAGATGACTATTGGAGTGAAAGAATTGAAGAATTAAAATCAAGTAATTCAGGATCTGAATCAGATACAGAATTAAAATCTAGACTGACACCATTGCAGTATAAAGTAACTCAAAAATCAGGAACTGAACCACCTTTTGATAATAAATATTGGGATAATAAAGCAGAATGAATATATGTTGATATAGTAGATTGAATTCCACTTTTTTCTTCTAACGATAAATTCGTCTCAGGTACGGGATGGCCAAGTTTTACAAAACCAATTGATAAGAATCTTGTACAAGAAGAAGTAGATAAATGATTTTTTATGACTAGAACTGAAGTAAGAACGGTTAATTCTCATCTATGACATATATTTGAAGATGGACCATCAGATAAATGATGATTAAGGTACTGTGTTAATTCAGCTTCTCTAAATTTTATCCCAAAAGAGGAGTTAAAATGAACACAATATGAAAAATACTTAGAATTATTTGAATAAAATTAAGAATAGTTTAAGATAAATTGTTATACTATGAACATATTTACATATTAACTTAAATATTATGGCATTATTATTAGTTTCATTTTTTGCATGAGTATTGACAATATTAGCACCATGTGTATTACCGCTCTTACCAGTAATACTTGGAGCATCTGTCGAAGACTCAAAAGATAAATGGAGACCTTATATTATTATAGCAGCACTATCGGTTTCTATAATTATATTTTCTCTTTTACTTAAAGCTACTACACTTTTTATATGAGTAGACCCAATTGTTTGGAAACTTTTTAGTTGAGTTATACTTATACTTTTTTGAGTAATTACTATTTTTCCAAATATATGGAAAAATCTTTCTACAAAGCTGGGTTTTATGTCTAAATCTAATCATAGTTTGGGTGAATCCTCTCAAAAAAAATGAATAACTTGAAGTATATTAGTAGGTATGTCTTTGTGACCCGTATTTTCTAGTTGTAGTCCTACTTATGCAGTAATATTAGCTGTTATATTACCAGTAAGTTTTTTGACATGATTAATTAACTTATTTGCTTATGTACTTTGATTATGATTTGTTTTATTGTTAATAGCACTTTTATGACAACAATTTATTAAAAAAATGAAATGGGCTAGTTCTCCAAATGGTATATTTAAAAAAATATTATGAATAATTATATTACTTGTGTGAATAGCTATTATATCTTGATTTGATAAAAAAATTGAAACAAAAATATTAGATAGTTGATATTTTGATATAACACAAATAGAACAACAAATACTTGATAAGGTTCAGATAGAAGAAGAAATAAGTGAGCAACAATTATTCAGATTTTGACTTGAAACAGATACAAGCAAGATAAGTATAGATTTTAATTGAATTCTTAGTGGATGACCTGGTAAAGATGGAATACCATCGATTAACAATCCTAAGTTTGTAGATATAGATGAAGCAAAAAAAGAAATGGATTTTCTAACAGATAATTCTAGATGAATTTCTGTAGAAGTAGGATGAGAGGCTAAATTTTATCCATATGAAATACTTGTTTGGCATGAAATAGTAAATGATACAATTTGAAATAAAAAGGTTTCAGTTACATTTTGTCCATTATGTTGAAGTGCCGTTGTATACAATAGAGAAATTGATTGAGTAGAACTAGAATTTTGAGTTTCATGATTGTTATTTGATTCTAATTTATTGATGTATGATAATAAAACAGAAAGCCTATGGTCTCAAAGTCTTTGAGAATCAGTAGTTTGATCATATTTATGAACTCAGTTGCTATATGAAAAATCAAATTTAATGACATTGGAAGAATTCAAAAATAATTTTCCGAAATGATCTGTTTTAAGTGATGATACTTGATTTTCTAGGTCTTATTGATATGTTCCTTATTGAGATTATGATGAATCAGATGATTTATATTTTCCAGTAGCAAATGTGGATTTCAGATTTAATAAAAAAGAATTATTTTATATAGTTAATGATGGAGATGAGAGTATAGCCTTTTTATTAAAAGATTTAAGAGAGGAATGAACATGAGAGATAAAAATTTGATCTGATATTTATAAAGCTACTTATAATAAATGAATTATAGATGTGAAAAAAGGACCAGAAATATTAAATTGATATTATGAAATGTGGTTTTCTTGGGTAAATCATAATGTTGAAAATAAAAATGTATGGTCAATTAATGAAAATTAATATGATAATATATAGCATTATTTAAAAAATAGATTATAATATATTTTACTATTAACATTTAGAATAAATGAAAAAAACAATACATAATAAATGTGATCAAATAAGTGAAATGGTAGAATGACTTTTCCATGTAATCCCTTTTAAACAATTAAGGCATACAGAAAATGTTGATTTTGAAGTGATGTCATTTTTTGAAGAATTTAATGGAGTAGACATAGTTAAGCATGAGTCATGAGCAAGATCGCCATGATCAATTGATTGAGAATGAGATTACTGGTATATGCACCCTCATCAAGAGGATAATTTAATAACTCTTAACGGGAATAGACATGTAGAATTATACACTAAAGAACATTGAAAAATTGAAAAATTTGAAATATCTTATGAGTGAATAAAGAGAAACTGAAAGACTATTTTAGATTGACCATGAATTCTTGGTTGGCCTGTAAATGTATTTCATAGAAATTATTCTCCAGAATGATCTATAAGTATGAATTTTGCAGTTAGATCTGATGATTTTGATATAGATACAGAATTTAATATTTATGATTTAAATTCAGAAACTTGAGAATATAGTGTTGCTAGAGAAGGAAAATTAGACCAACCAAAATAAAAACTGTACTTTTATTCGAACCCATCCTTGAATTCCTTCCCTTGAAAAAGGAAGGATGCTACAAAAATTTCTCCCTTTTCCAAAGGGAGCACCCGTAAGGGGGAGGGATTAGAATCTAAGTACACAATTAAAAATATTACATAATAAAATAAACATGACAGATAATATAAAAGAAAGATTAAATCCATTTTTAAATGCTAGAAAACAATTAAGACAAGCATGTGATTTATATGGAAATTGTAGAGATGATGTAAATCAATATGAATTACTTTCTCATCCAAAGAGAATAATAGAAGTAAATATTCCAGTTAGAATGGATGATTGAATAGTTAAAACTTTTACTTGATTTAGATCTCAGCATAATGATGCAAGATGACCTTTTAAATGATGAATAAGATTTCATCAAGATGTTGATAGGGAAGAAGTAAAAGCTCTTTCTATGTGGATGACTTTTAAATGTGCTGTAGTTGATATTCCGTTAGGATGATGAAAATGATGAGTAATAGTTAATCCAAAAGAATTATCAGTATGAGAGTTAGAAAGACTTTCTAGGTGATATGTTAGAGCCTTGTATAAATATTTAGGGCCTGATCAAGATGTGCCAGCTCCAGATGTGAATACTACTCCTCAAATTATGTCATGGATGATGGATGAATTTTCGGAATTAGCTTGAAAATATTCTCCTGGTAGTTTCACTTGAAAACCATTAACTTCTGGTTGATCAAAAGGTAGATGAGCATCAACAGCACAGTGATGAGTTTATGTATTAGAAGAAATACTTAAGGAAAAAAATATTGAACTTAAATGAAAAAAAATAATTATTCAATGAGCATGAAATGCTTGATTAACTATGGCAAAACTACTTTGTGATAAATGAGCTATATTAGTTTGAATATCAGACTCTAAATGATGAATATATAATACAAAATGATTATTTGTAGATAAAATTCAAGATTTAAAATCAGTTAGAAAATCTGTAACTGAATATATGGATGCTGAGCAATTAACTAATCAAGCTATATTAGAAAAAGAATGCGATATACTTATTCCTGCTGCTTTGGAAAATCAAATTACAGAAGAAAATGCTGATAATATTTTAGCTACTGTTATATTAGAATTAGCAAATTGACCTATTACTCCAGTAGCAGATGAAATATTATATAAAAAAGATATTACTGTTATTCCAGATATTTTAGCTAATGCATGATGAGTAATGGTTTCATATTTTGAACAAGTTCAAAATAATACAAACTTTTATTGGGATGAGGATGAAATTGATTCAAAATTACATGATAAAATTACACTTGCTGCACTTAATGTGTATAAAGAATCAGAAAAAACTAAAACACATCTTAGAAATGCCGCATATATTGTAGCTATGGAGAGGGTTCTTGATGCTATGAAAGACAGATGAGAATTTTAACAATAAGAGAATACAAAAAAAATTGTATTCTTTTTATTTTTGTGTTAAGATATAATTAATTATTTTTAAAAATTTTTATTATGAAAAAGATTATATTTTTGCTTCTTAGTTCTATTTTATTTAGTACTGCATATTGACTTAGTACATGAAGAACTTGTGAAACAATATATTCAACTATAAATTGAGTGAAATATTTTTCTAGTTTGCATTGTACAGAAAATATTAAATTATCATGAGTAGTAGCAGATGAACCATCATTGAGAGATGTATCTTCTAGAAAGATAAATGATTTCATCATAGCAAATAATAATGTAATAGTTAATCATTTAGAATGATCAGGTTCTTGCGATGATTTAAGTGACGTAACTGAAATAAAGGCATTTGAAACTATTATTTATTCTAATAATGATATAAGTTTTACAACTACTTCTTCTAGTATTGAAACTTTAGCTGAATCAATAGAAGAGTTAAAAGAGGATTATAATTCTCTTGATTTGTATTCGACTGTATATTCTAGTACTCAGTCTAAATATCCTATATCATCAGTAGATTTTTTGAGAAATGCTACTCGTGAAGCATACTTTGATAAACAATTAGAAATAAAAGATAGTATATTAGATAAACAAAAGGAAAAGTTAACTCTATTATACAAATTAACAGAATCACAAAAATTTATTGAAACATTTTATGATAGATTAGATAGAGTATGTCAATGATATGATATCAAAGGTGTATCAGAAGAGGAAGAAGAAGAAAATGAAGAAGAGAAAGAAGATTTAATTCTAGAATATAAAAAAGAATTTAATACTAAACTTTGAGATAAACTTGATAGTATGCCAAGACAAACTCTACAGCAATTATCTGTAAAATTACTAGATTATGCAGCTAATTCTCCAGTTTTTAAAAGATTTTCAGAGGCTCAAAGAGAAATAGTTAGATTAAAAATTTCAGGATTAAAAGCAGCAATAGATGAAAGATTAGATTAGTTTTAGATAGATTATTAATAATTATGATAAAAGAAAAAATACAACATTTAGAAAAAATTTCTGATTATTCAATTGATTTAATGAAAGAAATTTTATCAGATATAGCTAAATTATCACAATACTCTTGACAACAAGCTCACAATAAATTGGATTCTATAAACAAAAAAATAGATTTAGCTAGAAGTGAGTGAGTAAATGTTGATGAACTTGATAAACAGGTATTAGATTTCAGAGTTATTATATTTAATAGAGATATAACTAATAAAATAGAAGAAATAGAATCACATTCTAATCGTCATTCATTTGATATTAGTAGAATAGAAAGTGAATATCAGGAATTTAAAAAAGAAAAAAATATAGATCATAGTTTATTGGAAACAGAAATGAAAAAACTATCTAATGAATTAGCTAGAGCAAATCTCAAGTATATGATAAGAGATATAACTGAATGAGGATGAACTTCTACATATTCTATTGATCATGTTGCACATAAGTTGGAAATATTAAAAGAAGAATGAATTTATGTAGATGATATTGAGGAAATGTTGTTTGGATAATGATTAAAAACAAAAATAAAAATAAAATTAAGAATAATATATGAAATCAACTGCTAGTCATAAATTAGAATTGAGTCATAGTCTATGAAATGAGACTGATAAACTAAATGAGTATAAGAACTTTTTGCTTAATAAATTACCTATAATCATAAACGCAAATAGTATTTATGTTTATGGGGCTAATGAAGATTTAATATTTTCTGGAAGTTTAGAGCTTTTTGTAGATAGTGTAAAATTATGAAAGATAAAAGTCGATGAAATTTATTGAATCTCGTCTAATGATGGTCATGATATTGTCACATCAGATGATAATACGCTTATTGATATATCTATAAGAGAGAGATTAGTTAAAGATATAATCGAACATATAGATGATAGAAAAGAATTAGAACATTCTAATAAAATAAATACTTTAAAGCAACAATATATAGAATTACAAATTAAATATCCATCATTAGAAACAGTATCACAATTAACAAATATATGATTTTATCCCTTTAAAACTGATTCTACGAAATGAAAATTTGATTTAGTATCATGAAGAGTATGAAACCATTATGATGCTTATTGAATAGATTGAGAGTGACAATTAGATGAATTAATTAATATATTGGAGAATTGACTTAATAATATAAGTAGAGTAAAATTTAAACCATTTTTAGTTGATAATATCCCAAATAATTGAAAAGCAGTAAATAAAGAATGATTAGCTGTTATAGTAAGTAAGTATGATAAATTATTATATATAGATTGAATAAATCATGTATTTATAAATGATGTTTTTATGGATTTACTAGAAGCCCTTAAGGAAGCATTTCCTATCTATAGTTTTCATTTACTTAGTGAACAAAGTGAAATATTATAAAAAAAGCTTAAACTAATTAGTTTAAGCTTTTTTATATATCAGTATAATCAGTGTTATCTCATCTGTCTATACTATATCATTTAAATATATTTGTAATTACATTTGTAATAATTTTATTTGATTTTATTACTTTTACATAATCAGGTAATCACTCTTTATTTATTGAATCACTTATATATATGTTTTTTATTATTCCATTAGATTTATCAATGACTTCTTGCAATTTAGAATAAGCGTTTTTATTAAACATTCAATGAGTAATTACTAAATTAATACTCTTTGGATTTTTTTCTAACATTTTTTCTAGTAGAGTTACCATAGTTCATCAAGTATCTAACATATCATCATGAATTAAAACGTCTTTTCATTCAATATCTCAATAAACACTCATTTCACTAACTTCATTATCAGAAGAATAGTCTCTTGATTTTACAACAGTTATATGTTTAAGTTTTAGTTCTTTTGATATTTCCTCTATAGTTTTCATTCATCACACATCAGCAGGAGATAATACTAGATTATCACTACTTTTTCATAAATCATTTATAGCTTCCTCTATTAGCCATCATGTATATAAATTTATAAATTGTGTACCACTAAAGGCACTTTTAGATGCAGAATTATGAAGGTTAGTTGTTATACAATATCAAGTATTTCATGTTAAATCAGCTATAATTTTTCCTAAAATATTAATAGAAATTGGTTGTCTTTTATTAGGTGTTGTTTTATCTTGTCTAGCATATGCCATACATGACATTACTAAATTTGTAGTTTGAGCTCAATGATCCTTAATAGCTTCTAGAGTTAATAAATCATGTATTAATTTATCATTAAAACTCATATTAGCTGAATCAGTATTTAAAAGCAATTTTTCTAATTCACTTTTAAGATTAACATTATTTATGTCATCGTTTGAAAATAATTCATTAAGTTTTCTCTTTAAGTCAGTATTTTTAGATCTTGCATCTCAGTTTGGATCAGAAAATAGATAAACGTGTTTTCATCTTACTGACTGATCTATAGTTACTTCTGCTTCTCAACTAGCAAATTTTCAATATTCAACACTTCAAGTTGTAACATTATATTTTGTGGAAGGATGTCAGTTCTTATTAATAGAATGTAAATCAAGTAAACCTTGAATTAAATCTCTAACTTCTTCAACAATATGAATTGTATCAGGTGTTCAAATTAAATGTAATCAAAATGTTTTAGCATTTTCTCATCTAACAAACTTAGCTAACTGAGTATCTATTCTTTTCATAGATTATATTTATATTATTAAGTAAATTTATTTATAGTAAAATATAAATAATTGTCAAATTTAGATTTTATTATTTACATTAATAATTGACAACATATATAATTTTTATATAACTTATTAAATTATTAAATAAAAATATATTTATGCAAGATTGAGATAAACTAAAAAATACAGTAGATATTCCTACAATTATAGATGCGGTTGAACAATGAGATTTATCCTTAGTAGAATTGGTGGATTCTATTATAGAAAAAGTAGGAAATATAAAAATATGAGAACTTAAAAATAGGCCATTCATTTTAAAACATTTACTTAAAACTCAATCAGAAAATGAAGTAGAAAGACAGAGAATTACAGATATATCACAATATTTACTTGTTAAAAAAGAATTACAAGATTCAGAAGAAATTATAAATAAATATAAGGAAACAGATTATATAAAATTTGAGGGTGAAATATATGAAATATTTGATACTAAATGAACTACTAAAATCACATATAATGCATTAGATAATACTTTTTCAGTTTTTTATTATGATTGAGATGAGCTAAAACCATTATTATTAGGTTTGGAAAATATTAATAAAACTAATATAAAAGATTGGTGGAAAGTTGATGAAAAAACAGAAGAAGCAAGATGATTAGGTAGTATGTTATGAAAAAAATCTACTTATACTACAGGATGATACTATTATCTTTGAGAAGATTGAAAAACTAAATACTTAGAATGATGAACACATTTTTCTGAATTACAAGAGCATTGAAATATTGTATATTTTTTGTGAAACATGAATTATGCAAGTAATGATATAATAATTGCTTGTAGAGAGAAGATTGATACTCTTCCAGCATGAGATATTAGAGAAATTACTTTAGATAATTGAAGGCATTTTTTATTGCTTAGCTATTCATATGGTTCTGAAAATCAGGTTCAGTCTTTATATGATGCTGATAATATGGAATTATTACTTGATAAAGTATGCTCTATTACAATTATTATATATGAAAATAAAATATATTATGAAGAAGAAGAAGAAAGATACTATCCATTAGCACAAAATTTATGGGGACCAAAAAAAGTAGAAGAAGAACTAGATATTAGTATAAAAATGAATTCTTAATTTTAAGAATTCTTTTTTTAAGTTTTATTTTAGTAATTTTTGAATACAATAGGGCAAATTTAAATATTAATTAATAATAAATGAGTTCTGTAAAAGAGACTGTAATAAGTTTTAAAAATGTAGATTTTAATTATGATATTAGAAAACCTATATTAGATGAGGTTAGTTTTAATGTTAGAAAATGATCAAAAATAACTATTATGTGACAAAATGGTGCATGAAAATCAACTATTTTCAAACTTATAAATGGTGGATTAGAAAAAAAATGATGAGTAATTAATGTGGACCAAAAACTAACTATTGCAACATGATATCAAGTAGTATTAGTAGAGGATAAAGAGTTATCAGTTTCAGAATTTTTCAGAAAATATTTTCCTGATGATGATGTATTTAATATAGATAAGCAAATAGCAGATATATTAAATGTAGTTAATCTAAAGGTAAAAGATTATTCAAAACAAATAAATGCATTTTCATGAGGTCAACAAGCTAGATTATTACTTGCTGCTGCTTTAATACAAAATCCAGATATTTTATTACTTGATGAACCAACTAATAATTTGGATACTGATTGAATATGGCATTTAACAGAATTTTTGCAAAACTACAAAAATACAGTTTTAGTTATTTCTCATGATGCAGAATTTTTGAATAGTTTTACAGATGGAGTATTATATCTTGATGTGCATACAAAATGAGTAGAACAATTTGTATGAGATTATCATAGTGTTGTTGAGCAAATTCAGGCAAAAATAGAAAAAGAAAATATGGCTAATGCTAGACTCCAAAAAGAAGCAAATGCAAAAAAAGATCAAGCAGAAAAATTTGCACATAAATGAGGTAAACTTAGACTTGTGGCAAAAAAAATGAGAGAAGCTGCAGCAGAAATGCAAGATGATATGGTTGATACTAGAAAAGAAGATAAAACTATAAGAGATTTTAAAATACCACTTCAGGAAGATATAGGTTGAGTGTTACTTGATATTCATTCAGTTCATATTATACAAGATGAAGAAGTCACAGAAAGAGATGTAGAAGTACAAATCAGAAAAGACGATCATTTACAGTTAGCGTGACCAAATGGTATTTGAAAATCTACTTTACTTGAAAAAATTGTTAGCTGAGACGAAACATGATGTACATTAACTCCTTGAGTAAAAATAGGGTACTATAGACAAGATTTTTCAAATCTAGATTTCGATGAACTGGTTTATGATTGTTTAAAAATAGCAGCTTGAGAAGAAATGTGAGAACAAGAACTTAGATCAACAGCGGCATGATTTCTTATTACTTGAGATATTATGAAAACTAGAATCTGAGATTTATCAGAATGACAAAAATGATTAGTTGCATTTTGTAGACTAGTATTTTTAAAACCATGAATATTAATATTGGATGAACCTACAAATCATATAAATTTTAGACATATCCCAGTTATTGCAAAAGCACTTGATGAATTTGAGTGATGAATGATACTTGTTTCCCATGTAAATGAATTTGTATGGCAAATAAGAATGGATCAATATTTGGATTTATAGTATTAAAAAAGACTTTACATATATGTAAAGTCTTTTTTAATTATTTCTTTTGTTTATAACTAATAATGAATATTATTTAATTGCATTTATTTTAAAATAATAATATATGAACAAACAAAAACACGCCTTTACATTAGTAGAACTAATAGTAGTAATTACAATATTAGCAATACTATGAACAATAGCCTTTATATCATTACAATGATATAG
>Ga0209559_1000809_pt1 | contig 17248 bp, 16 predicted proteins | sample SaaInlV_110m_DNA_FD_184677 | JGI IMG/M metagenome (GOLD analysis project Ga0209559, IMG submission 184677) | Marine microbial communities from expanding oxygen minimum zones in the Saanich Inlet - Saanich Inlet SI074_LV_165m_DNA (SPAdes) (version 2) | ecosystem: Environmental > Aquatic > Marine...
TTCAAAATAACAGTATCCATGACAATAAACGACGCCTACAGAGTTGGGTAGCTTACCAAATAAATCTATTTGTTCTTCAATTTTATCTGGAAGATACCAATCATCTGCATATAACACACTTACAAAATCACCACTAGATTTATTAATTGCGATTCCAACAACTGAACTTGTCTCACAGCCCGGGGGAATATTCTCTTTAATCTCAATAATTACAACCCTTGAATCATACGAAAAAGTTCTAATTTTTTCTAGGCTGTCATCTGTAGATCCATTGTCTACTACAATGACCTCTATTTTACTGTATGTTTGATCTAAAACGCTCTGTATACATTTCTCTATATACTGACCATAGTTATAACACGGAATTATGATTGATACCAACTGGCCTGTATTTTCTTGATTCATTTCTAAAAAAATAGTTATTAATTAGTTAAGTGTTAAAAATATATTAATTACATCAAAAAAAATATGTAATTTATTCTGGAATCTCTGAGGAAAAATTTAGAGAAATTATTCGCTATTTTCTGCTAATCTAACAGCTACTCAGATTGCTAACTTTACTAACCTTAAATCAATATCGTTAGCAAAATTTTACATTTTTTAAGTCAAAGAATCATTTTTTTGGGTTATGCCAAAATAAGACTCTTATAGTTTAGAGCAATGAATAAAAATATGTTTGAATTGCACCTTAAAGAATGTGAATTTAGATTCAATTATTATAAGAAAAACCTTTAAAAAGTTTTGCTTGGTACTTTTAGAAAAGATCTGATAACTGGTTAAATCATCTGCTAACACTCATTAAGATAGACTCCTTAAGCCCATAATTATCATATAAGCCAAACTTATTGATGGCTTTTTTTACAGATGGAATATATCGATCTACAGGCCTACTATTGTTTTCAGTATAAACAACACTAACATTAAATATGTCTGCAACTAGATTAGCCAGTTTCCCAATTTCAATCTCTGTTTCTGAAGCAACATTATAAATAGGACATTGAGGCTGTGAATTTTGCGCCAAGATCATTAACCATTTAACTAAATCATCTGCATACATATAACTTCTGTACACTTTATTATTGGCTTTCACTTTAATATCTCTGCCAGCTACACCATCAGCAATAAAATTCCCAATTGCAAAATGCTGGTCTCTAGGCAAATACTTTCCAACAAACGCAAAGCATCTGGCTATGCTTACATTTAATCCATTCTGCCCTAATTCTTGTATAGCATACTCCGAATCTTTTTTAGCATAGGCGTAAGACTTCTTGACAAAATCAAGTCGTTCTATAGTACCAAGATCCATATCTTCAGTCAAGTACTTGACATTTTCTGGCTGATATCCATAAACTGCACCAGAACTACAAAAAACAACTTTACTATTTTTATGAAATTTTAAAGCAAGACGGCAATAATTGAGCGTAGCGCTAATAATATTTTGTTTTTCTTCTTTGTTATGGCTTAAATAACGAGATGCATCGGTTGATGCGGCTGCATGAATTACAAAATCTGCATCAGGTAAAAAATCAATCTTGGAAATATCCCCGTTTAATAATTCAACCTTGTCTGATATCAACTCGGGGCAATCATTGACAAGTTTCTTTGTATTTCTTGACATTACAATAATTTTGCCAATGTCCCATGACTTCAACAACCCTCTACGGTGTGCATCTAAGATAGATTTTCCAAAAAAACCTGTACCCCCAATAATTAATAATGTAGCCATGTATTATGCTTGTTTTGCGATTAATAATCGTTCATCCAACATGTTAATTCTACTTTGGTCTTCTAATTTGATGCCAGAATAATATCGCTGCTTACTTTGTAACCACAGCAACTCAAACTCTATTCCTTTTACCAATCCTGCCTGAGGGTTATTATAAATAGCGTCTGCGCTATAAACAATTTTCCTAGTTTCATACTTATCAATAAGATTTTTATCTGCAAGGTATTTTATAAAATCAATAGATTTAGATGAAACAGCTCCTCCCAAGCCACAATGTAAATTCTTCTGTCTCACTTTAGAAAAAATATCTTCACAAATAAGCATCATTTTTTCTGAATTAGCCATATTTCTGTCGCCATTCATTGAGCCAACAAAGTCTACTCTCCCTATCGTAATTCCATATAGTTGGCTTATATTATCTACCGATAAAATATCATCTATATTTTTATACGCTGTAATTGTTTCAATATTTATTGCAAATTCAATTTCTTCGGCGTTATCCTTTGCTATAAAATTTTCTATTGCGTTAGTAAATTTTGAGACTGCAAATGCTGTTTCTGCCATAGGAGCAACTATACCTTTAACGCCTATAGATAAAGCGTTGTACATATCCGTCACAGCCTCAACTCCACCAGTTTTAAGAATAATCGGCATATCTAATGCTGATGTTATATCTTTTAATCGCATCATCTCTTCGATGCGACTACCTTCTGCCTCAAATTCTGCTTTAATTTCAAAAACACCGTGTTCTTCTTTTAAACACTTAAGAACTTCAATTATTTTTCTTTCTATTTTATTCATACCTTTATCTTTAACCTAAATATTCAAACACTTTAATCTTAATAGACTCTTCTAATTCTGGAGTCATGACATGCAAAGGATTAGATTCCATCTTACCGTCGTCTGTAACCCTGCTGCTAATCTTAGGGAAGTATGTTTGCTCTGGATCTACAGATACAATAAATGCAGAAAATCCCTCTTTTTCAAAAGATTCAATATAGCTTCCAGAGTTAAACACCTCTGGACTAATTCTAATAGCCTCAACCCCCCAAGCATTGAACAATACTTCCCAATCTGGCAGACCCAATCCAGTTGCAATATCACAACCTACATATTTTCCAGAAAAGTAATTTCTCTGTGTCATTCTAATGGAAGCATAACCACCATCATCCAAAATAAATACTTTGATATTACAATTATTTATCACTGCAGTACCTATCTCTTGGAGGTTTTGTGCAAAACCACCATCACCCTCTACCAATATAACTCTTTTATTCGGATTGGCACTAGACGCCCCAATTGCACCTGATAACCCATATCCCATCGATGCAAGCCCTTTATTTCCCACCATTTTTTGACCGTTTTTTTGTTCAAAGACCGACATCATTGTTGTGAATGCCCCACCACTACTACATGGAATAATAATATCTGAATCTTTCGTAATACTTGATAATTTTTGTACCAATTTATGAGGAGACACGTATTCATCATCAACTTTGTTAACTCCATCTTCAACAATAGGGATGGTCTGCCTAACTTTCTGACAAAATTGTAACCAGTTACTGTGATTGCCCAAATCTTTATTAAGTAACCTAACTAAAAAATTATTAGCATCAACAGCCAACCCTAATGATATTTTAGGATGTTCTTTTTCAAGTTCTGATTTATCAATATCTATTTGTATCACTTCTCCGACAGGAATAAACTCTTGCCAATTGAACCCTGTTTGTTGCATACCAAGTCTAGTTCCGATTGCAATTAATAAGTCCGCTTGTTGCATTAAAATATTTGCACTTCGTTGACCCCAAGTATTAGGTCTCCCCATATAATTAGGATGATCGCTTCCCAATCTATCTGCGCCATTCCATGTAGTAACAATAGGAATGCTTATCCTTTCAAATAAATGATAAATTTCTTTTGTTGTTTCTCTGTCTATTCCACCGCCTAATAGTATTATAGGTCTAGTGGATCTATTGAGTTTGTCTATGACTCGCTCAAAAACTTCTTCATCCAAAATGGGTAATTTCTTATTTTCTAAAATGAATTCTGAATCAGGATTAGCATTTTTAGCTTGAACATCTAGAGGAATTTCTATAAAAACAGGACCCTTTCTACTATTATTTGAATAATTAATTTCTTTAAATAATTTTTCTTTACTCCATATATCAAGCATAGACAAAGAATTATTGCAAATAGGTTTGACGATATCTACACCTGGAATTTCCTGAATTCCATTTTGTCTTAATTTTCCATTTGATAAATCAGCTGTTTTAACCTGTCCACCAATCACTAATAACTCTCTGCTTTCGAGATAAGATCCTGCTATTGCTGAAACGATATTTGTCAAACCAGGACCAGCAGTAACCAATGCTAATGCCCTTCCAGAATCAGAGGTTTCATTAAAATACTCTACAGCCACTCCTGCGGCCACCTCATGGATAGTAGGACGACAGTCTAGCTTTCTACTAAAACTTTCCAAAAGATGCATAATATTACCACCTGCCACATAAAAACAGTGTGTATATCCAAACTCAACCAGCCAATCTGCTATTTGATCACTGTATTTCATTTTCTATTCCTGCTAACAAATTAAAAGCCTCCAAAATGAAATTATTATTGCTTTCATTCTTACTAAATTTATACCTACATAAGGAACCATCATTGTCAAACAAAATAGCAACATACTCTTTAGTTGAATGTTTTTTATCTGACTGAAATTTTGCTAGTGCAACCATCATATCGATATCTTTAATCATCAAAGGTAAGTCTATGACCTTTTGTAATAAAGTGAATATATGATCCAATAAATCATCAACTTTTCTATTTCTAACTTGAAGTAATCCCAAACTTCTAGATAAATGATGTGCGCACAACATACCCAACCCTACTGCAATGCCATGACTAATTTTAAAATTACTTGCACCTTCAAGTGCATGGCCAAATGTATGACCAAAATTTAACAATAAACGAATATCATTATCGAATTCATCTTTTTCAATAAATTCTTTTTTGGTTGCTAAACTTAAAATAACAATTTTCTCTAAGTCTATATTTATTAATAATGAGGATTGAAAACTAACTAATGATAAGTAGGTTTGGAATTTTAATTCAGAGTGAGCATAGCAAATTTTAACTGCCTCAAACAAACCTTCTATTAACTGTTGTTCGGTGAGTGTTTTACAGAAATTCACATCAACGATAACTTTCTGTGGTGGATAAAAATTCCCTGCTATATTCTTATATTTACCAACATTTATTGAAGATTTTCCACCGATACAAGAATCTACCATTGCCAGCAATGTCGTAGGAACATAAACCCAGTTTATGCCCCTCATATAAGATGAAATAGCAAATGTTGATACATCCTGAACAATACCGCCACCTATAGACAACACTACTGATTTTCTAGTTGCTCCTCGCTCTCTCAAGGACTCAATAATACCGCCAACAACAATCAACGTTTTGTTTGTTTCAATTGCATCTATTACTATCGGCGCCTTAAACGATAGATTTTTCCAAAGGTTATTAACATTTTTATCAATAATACATTCTGAATATATGCCTGATATTGATGAGGTTATATTTTTAACTATCTCAATCTCATACTCTCTTATGCTTGATTGTATTTTAAATATTTTTGACACGACTAAACCCTAAGTCCACTATAGTAAAATTACCAGTAATTCCAGTATTTAGAAATGAATTCATACTATAAACTGCATTGGACACATCTTCCAAGGTTGCCAATCTATTAAATTGGGTTGCTCCTTTTATTTGCATTTTTTGTTCATCTGATAAGTTTAAACTAGTCATAGACGTTTCTATGACGCCAGGTAAAACGGCATTAAATAAATGGCCATCCCTTCCTAAATCATTGCTTAATGATAGAACTAGTCCTTTCAAAGCTGATTTTGTAACTGCATATGACAGTTTGTCTTGCCTAGATATATTTTGCCAAATTGAACTGACAACACAAAATCTAGTAGGCTTAGCAACCAAATTATGCCGAATTAAGATAGATAACGAGTTTAAGATGTACATAACATTAGTTTCATACATTTCCTGATGCGCTATTGGATTGTAATCATAAACACTATCATTGAAGTTAGATCCTTGGGACCAACAAACTGCTGAAAATTTCCCAATTTTTTTAAAATATTTGAGAATATCGGAAGAGAGTTCATCTTCTTTTATAGGATTCCATTTAATATATTTATCATCTTCTATCGAAGATCGGCTAACTATGAAGACATCCCAACCTTTCTCTATAAATTTATTTTGAATACTCCTCCCAATTGATCCGGTTCCTCCAAATAGTAACAATTTAGGTTTTAAATTTGATGGTTTCATTTAAAAATTAACTCCAAAAAATTCTTCCATTTTTTCAGCTATATAGTCTAACTGCTCTTTTCCTATGCCTGGATAAATACCTAGCCACAATGTTTGGCTCATAGTTACATCAGTATTAACTAGTTCACCAACAACACGATATTCAATATTTTTAAAATACGGTTGTCTAATTAAATTTCCAGCAAATAATAAACGTGTGCCAATTTTATTCTGATCTAAATACTTAATTAGATCCAGCCTATTTACTCCAGAAGTACTTTTAACTGTAATTGAAAACCCGAACCATGATGGCGTTGAGTTATTTGTTGGTACAGCCAATTCAATAAAATCTGTAAGTGTTGATAACCTATCACTTAAATAATCAAAATTAGAATTTCGCTTTTTAATGAATTCAGGCAAACGTTTTAACTGTGCTAATCCACAGGCCGCTTGCATATCACTGATTTTAAGATTATATCCAAGGTGCGAATAAGTATACTTATGATCGTACCCTTGTGGCAAATCGCCCAATTGCTGCTCAAATCGCTTTTCACACGTGTTATCACAGCCTGGATTACAATAACAATCCCTGCCCCAATCTCTAAAAGATTCAGCTATGGTTATTAGTTCTGAATTATTTGTAAATACAGCGCCACCCTCACCCATAGTAATATGGTGCGCCGGGTAAAAACTACAAGTAGCAATATCGCCAAATGTGCCTACATGTTTTCCATCATATTCTGCACCTAATGCATCACAACAATCCTCAACTAGCCAAAGATTATATTTATCGCAAAGCTCTTTTACTTTTTGAAGATTGTACGGATTACCTAATGTATGAGCGAGCATAATTGCTTTAGTCTTTGGTGTTATTGCTGCCTCAATTAGATCAGCATTTACATTATGTGTTTTTAGGTCAACATCAACAAATACCGGAATGGCGCCAAACTGCACAATCGGATTGACCGTAGTAGGGAAACCAGCTGCAACACCAATAACTTCATCGCCTTTTTTAATGGCCCTGTTACCTAATTTTGACGAAGTTAAAGTAGAAAAGGCGACCAAATTAGCAGATGATCCAGAATTAACTGTAATTAAATATTTGATACCAATAAATTCTGACAATTCTTTTTCAAATTTTCTATTAAAACGTCCAGTAGTTAGCCATCCATCTAATGATGCTTCAACCATATATTGTAATTCAGTTACGCCTATTACTTTTCCAGACGGAGGCACAACACTTCTACCTGGTTGAAATATTTTGTCTTTATATTTTAAACCTGCATACTCCCGAACAAGTTCTGCAATTTCTAATCTTAATTCTTCAGTCGTTTTCATTATTCATATTTTTCATATAATCTTCAATTTCTTCAAGACATATAGCCTGCATATCTTCTTGATTCAAGTAGGCTTTATGCCAGTCAATAATTTTCTCTAATGCGTCGCTCAATTCCAAAGTTGGCTTCCAGCCAAGTTTAGATTTAGCCTTTGAGATATCTAATTTCAAAAAACCTGCCTCGTGAGGACTAGAACTATTATCAAGCCTCCAGCTAGAATTAGGCCACTTTGAAATCATTTTATCTAATATCCAATCTACTGATTTTACATCTTGCTCATTTGGACCAAAATTCCAACCTTCGGCATACTTATCGCGATTATCGTAAAGCTTCTGGGCTAGAATAAGGTAACCTGATAAAGGCTCTAGAACATGTTGCCAAGGACGTGTAGCCTTAGGATTGCGAATTACAACAGCATCATTTTTTTCAAATGATCTTAAAATATCTGGAATAAGTCTATCATCAGCCCAATCACCCCCTCCAACCACATTGCCGGCTCTTACTGAGGCGATACCTATATCATGACCCTGTAAAAAAGATCGTCTATAGGCTGATGTGACTAATTCTGCACAACCCTTGCTACTACTATATGGGTCGTAACCACCCATAGGATCATCTTCCTGGAAACCTTTATCCTGCTCTTCATTCTCATAGCACTTATCTGTTGTAATATTGACAATGGCTTTTAAATTAGTGCAACTTCGTGCAACTTCTAGCACTTTGGCAGTGCCAATAACATTCACCTCGTATGTTTCAATGGGTGCACTATATGAATATCTGACTAGCGGTTGAGCTGCCATATGTATCAAAATATCTGGATTAAACTTCACCATACTTTCATGAAGCACTTCTTGATCTCTAATATCGCCAATCTGTGAGTCAATCACCCCACCAATCCTTGCCTCATTGAATAATGATGGAGACGTAGGAGGATCAAGTGCATACCCTTTAACTCTTGCCCCTAATAAAGATAACCATAAAGAAAGCCATCCACCCTTAAAACCAGTATGACCAGTCAAAAATACGCGTTTATTACACCAAAAAGATTTATCAATCAATTCCAAGTCTTCCAAGGTGCTTTATTAGTTGACCATAGCTCTTCGAGATAATTTTTATCACGTAAAGTATCCATTGGTTGCCAGAATCCATCATGTTCAAATGCTGACATTTCTCCTTGTTGAGCTAAAACCTCCATAGGCTCTCGTTCCCATATCGTAGAATCACCTTCAATTAAATCAATCACTTTTGGTGAAAGAACAAAAAACCCCCCATTAATTCGTGCGCCATCACCCTTTGGTTTTTCCTTAAAAGTGTTAACCTTGCCTTTTGATATGCTCAACGCGCCAAAACGACCCGGTGGATAAACTGCAGTAAGTGTAGCTAGAGTGCGTTGTTGTTTGTGAAATTTGATAAGTTCACCAATATTAACATTACCGACACCATCACCATAAGTAAGACAAAAAGCTTCTTCATCTTTTATATACTGTTCTACACGCTTAATTCTTCCACCAGTCATAGTTATATTGCCAGTATCAACCAAAGTAACTGTCCATGGTTCAGCGTGTTTGTGATGCACTTCCATTTTATTTTCTTTCATACAAAAAGTAACATCAGACATATGTAAAAAATAATTAGAAAAATACTCTTTTATTACATACCCTTTATAACCACAGCAAATAACAAAATCTGTTATGCCGTGAGCAGAATACATCTTCATAATATGCCAAAGAATTGGCTTATGACCAATTCTAATCATTGGCTTTGGAATATTATCAGTTTCCTCGCTGATTCGAGTACCAAATCCACCTGCTAAAATAACAGCTTTCACAATTCTTACATCCTATTTTTTTAAATAATATACAGTTTACTCAAAAACTAACCTAGCATTAAAACAATGTTAGATTTTTAAAATTTAGTTATAGTAGGCTCATGGCAACAAGCAAACAATTTGAATAATAGCACAATAAATCAATATATAGATATGAGCACTATCTTACATAAATCTATTTCTTTCAGATTGACTAATTCTCGATAAAAAACGCATCTCATTATCTAGTTTTTAACATTTCTACTACATCATCATATATAGATTTATCCTCAAGCAGGTCTTGAATAATTTCCATTTCTGATGGCCATAATAGTGCTCTTTTATTAATTGGATAAACAGACTCCGAGGCATCCCAACGAGTATCCCACAAAGTAATGGGTATCAGGCCCATATTAAGTGCCTCACACAAAGCTGTACTAGCCCAACTAATAACAAAATTAGGTTTTAATTTGTTAATAATAGACGCCCCGTCAGATCCATCAACATATTTAAAATTAGAGAGGTCAAATATTTCATCCCAATTATATGGCTGTAGATTATATTCTTTAGAAAACTTTTTGGAAGCTTTGGCTAATGGGTGGACTTTAATATATACATCGCAATCAAAGGTTTTAAATAATTTAGTGAGACTTGAAAAACTCTCTGAGAATACACTCCAGTCAATTTTATGGCTTCCAATAGCAGGCATAAAGAAAATAGCAATATTTTTATGACTTTCTGCTGTCATCATTGGATAAATTAGTACTTTAGATTTTATTCCAGTATCTATCAAGTACTTTCTTTCATCATAACTATAAACATAAACTGAATCATATTCTGGATAAGTACTTAAATTAATTTTTTCCATCAAGCCGTGGTAAATATTAATCGTTTTAAATTCGGATAATATTGCCGCATGAGAAGGAAGTATCGCTCCAACTGAATAAACTGTACAACCTGGATGCTTCTCCTTAAGTTGTTGAAAAAACGAAATTAAATACGTAAAAACTGAAATATTTGCCGTATTACCATACAAAATACCTATAATTTCGTCTGGAAATTTCATTGTTAAAACAGATTTGTAATCAGCAATGGCTTTGGCTAGGTTTCTTAAAAGGATAAAAATACTCAACTTCTCATATTTCATATAATCAGTCCGACTAAATGCATAAATTAAATACATTTCGTTAGTATTGATCTGAAAAACTTTTTGAATATTATTGGTATCATATCCACGACCTGAATTCAGAATTAGAGAGGTTATCGTTTTTTGATTTTTATTGCCGCTAACAAAAAACTGTTTTAAATAATAGAAAATAACTCTAATAAATGGCATTACGTAAATCAATAAAATCCAAGAAACTTTCGTTTGATTTGTTTTAATATAGCCCTCTAAGGGATGATTACTGTTTATTTTTATAAGTATTTTTTTAATTCTATCATCATTTATAACCCATTTCAGAGTAGAAGGCACGTTTGGCATATCGAAAATCTTAACTTGAAGTTCTTGATTATCACTCATATACTTAACATCTACCGAAAATTATATTTCCTAAGCTATGTAACATAGGATGCTTATATTTTGACTAATTGAGGCATGGTGTTTTGCATTATATCCATATGTCAGAAAATGATGCAGCTCCATATGCTAATATCAATGCTGTAATAAGTAAATGATATTTATTATTAGAGATGCCTTTTGCTAGTGTATTTCCAATCAAAAAATAGACTAATAATGCAATAAGAGCAAACCAAATATTAAAATACTGAAAGCCTCTTTGACTTATAAACATCAAAACAATCAATTGAGATGCGCTAAATATTAGATAAACATATGCTATATTCGTTCGAATGGTGTCCTTCTCATTGTAAGTTGTTGACATCAATACAGATAATAATCCTCCTCCCATATTTGATATGCCATGTACCATGCCCATAACCGAATAATATAAATTAATATTTTTGTTGATGATAATTTTTATAAATCTTTTTAGAGTACTAGAAAGTCTCATCACGCCGATAAATAACAAGACAGCGCCCACTATCTTTCCAATATCAACTAAATTATCGTTCATAATAATAAAGGCCAGAGAGACCATGAGTGTAGGTACAGTAAAAAAATAAACTTCCCTTTTAGAATTAACAAGATTGTAATTGGAAATAACTTGTACAAAAGATATTAGAATTGAAGCAGGCAAAAGAATCCATAAAGTTGTTTCGTATGAGTAGCCATAAAGCAATAACGTTGGAGTCCCAAAAAGTAGTAACCCAACCCCAAATATCGACTGAACTATACTGAATAAAACAAGGATAAGAACTATAAAATATGTATCTAAAATTTCTGGCATAGCCAATTATTATTTTTTATTGATGTAAATAAATATATTTTGGAATTGAGATTGGGTTTGAGTTAACTTAAGTCTATTTATAATTAATAGCACAATCTACATAATTAAACAGTTTTTCTCTAGATTCGTCTAGAGAGGAGTTAACTCCAGTACCAATAACAATATCTGCATTAAGAGGAGTCTCATATGGATTGCGTTCTGAGTAACCTATTAAGTCAGTAATTTCACCTCTATCTGCAGAGGCATATAAACCTTTGGTATCCCTTAATTTTAATGATTCGATATCTGAATCCAGATAAATTAAATGAAAAATCGGAGACAAAACTCTTCTCACCTCTTTTCTGATACTATCATAAGGACTAATTACAGGAACAATTACTATGTCAAAAGTACTACAAATATCAAGACATATGCCTGCAATACGTAAATTATTCGTTTTTACATCTTCATACCCAAAGCCAAGTTTACTTTTATCGTCATTCCTTATAACATCTCCGTCTATAATTCTAACAGATAAGCCACAATTTTCATATCTTTCCTTGACATCGTTGGCAAGTGTTGTTTTGCCCGAACCAGACATGCCAGTTAACCAAAAAATATTTGGATTTTTAATAGTATCCATTTATACAACTTTTATTAAAAGCATATAATAAATTAGTCGAAAATTATATCTTTCGATGATGACTCTGGAGTCCAGCGGTCTAGTTGTTTAATTAATGATTGAATCATCTTTACTGCTTCAATTGGATACTTTCCAATTGCAGTTTCTGCAGCTAAAACTAAACCATCAGCACCCATCAATAAAGTACTGACAACATCATTAACTTCTGCTCTAGTGGGTGTATCTACATTAATCATAGATTCTAATAAGTTAGTCGCTACAAAAACCGGAACATGTTTCGACCGAGCATTAGAAATAATGCGTCTTTGGATAAATGGTATCTTTTCAATAACCACTTCTCGAGATAAGTCGCCTCTATCGATAAGTATCTGGTCAACTAATGGCAGTATTTGATCCAAATTTAGCACACCCTTTATACTTTCTATCTTTGATATAAGATTGGCTTCTTTCCCTATTATTTTGCGAACTAATTTTACATCATCTGCTGAATTAGTAAAAGAAAGAGAGTAATTTAGAATCCCCATCTTTTTCCCTATATTGAATGCTTGAATATCTTTTTCTGTTACCGGATCAAGGTCAACTTCTTTATTGACATTCACAGCTTTATTACTCCCAACAGTCCCTCCTGAAACAACCTCCGCCACAAGACAATTATTTTCTTTTCGAATTACCCTTAACTCAACAGAATTAAAATCTACATATATTAAATCTCCAACATCTAACTGTTGATATACGTTACTTGGTGTAAATGATATATTTTCACTATCGCCTATTGTATTACTCTTATGAATATTAACATGATCACCTTTTGTAAAAACCACAGACTCATTAATCATGTCTTGATTTCTAATTTGAGCCCCTTCACTATCTAGGCATATTGGAACAGATGACCACAATTTTATAGATTCTATTATATTTTTTAAGTCATTGATTTTCGTATGTGATAGGTTAATACGTAAGAGATTTACTCCATTTAACTCCATCAATTGAATTACCTCTTTGTTTAATGATGATGGGCCGATTGTTGCTAATAATTTCTTATTCATGATTGCATTTTGACTTTAACTTAATTTGTTTAATTTTCATTGCTAAAACTATTATATTTATCTTCACGTCTCTTCAATTTATCAAATAACGCCGGGTTTTGCATTTTATTCCTTAATATCTCACCTTTTTTTTTCCTGTCTGATTTAAAATTAAACACTCTGGTTTCCTTTTCTATTATTTTCGAAATATTTGGGTGACAATCTCTGTTTAAAAAAACTGAAATATCATCAATAACCGTGTATGGGTTTATCATTAGATTTTCGTAATATATAGACAATATATTTTTGTGTTTTTTCATATGGATTTCTTCTTTGTTCGTCAAGTGAATTACACTATTCACAACTCTTTCACATTCATTCATTTCTTCGTATTTATCTTTCCAATTTTTTGCATAAATTGGCACCGAAGCCTTATTTCCTTCTAGAACTGGAATAAATGCAAGAGGGTCTGTACCAAATCTCTCACCCCATCCTCTCATATACCATGAATATGCTATATCTATTGGGTTCCTTCGAATTAAGATAATTTTTGAATTTGGCGCCGTTTTTTTGATTATATTAAAATGTTGCGTACACTCATGCACCATAAAAGTAGAATACCTGTTATCTTGTAGAATTTTATTTATTCCATCTAAACCTTCATTTATATTCAATCTTTTTAGATATACATCTGGCTCAGGTGAATTAAATATAGAACTTGAGTCACTTTTTCTTGTGTTTAAATTTCTACCTAATGAATAATCATAAACACTCATATTCAAATATACCGATAATAGTGCTGATGCATCCTTTTCTTGTATTACCCCTTCACCGCCAAGTTGAATTATATGCTCAATAACTGGATTATATATAAAATAATCTACATTAAGAAAACCGCCAATAATTTTCCCTAGGAAGAATTTTCCTGCTCTGCCCAAACCATCCAAAAATAGAATATTCTCGTTTAATAGTTCGTATCTAGATAAAGTCATATTATATTAAATTGCTATTCATATCTTTAACGATGCAATTACCATATTGTCCAACCGCCATCTACTAACAAATTTTGTCCAGTTACGTACTGAGAAAGGTCACTCGCCAAATAAGCTATTACTCCTTTAAAGTCTTCTTCTGTTGCCATTCTGCCTAGAGGTGTTCGAGCATTATAACGTTGGATAAATTCCTTCGGCTGATTTCTAAGAACTCCTCCAGGTGATATAGCGTTAACTCTAATATCGGGTGCTAATGTTGTTGCCAGCCAACGCGTTAACTGAATCAATCCACCTTTAGATACTGAATATCCGGCAGGATTACCCATATCTGTCCCCTTATATAATGAATAATCTGGTGCATTCATTCCATAAATTGATGCGATATTAATAATAGATCCATTATTATTTTTCCTTAACAAAGGAATAAAAGCTTGTGACAAATGGAAGGGTGCAGTTAGATTAACTTCTAAAGCCCTATTCCAAGTTTCTAGACTCTGTTTATCAAAATCTTCAACCCATCCCTCAAGGTTTGACTCACCAACAAAAGCTGCATTATTAATCAATATATCTAAATTTACATTATTTTTAACAATTTCTTCTATTAGATTAATCCGTGAATTATGATTTTCTAAATCACAATCTATACATTTAACATTAACATTCCAATTATCTAATACATTCTCTCTAATCTGATCATAATTAGACCCAGGACGATCTACTAGGATAAGATTGCCCCCCAACTCTGCAATAGTAAGTGCAACCTCTTGTCCGATATTGCCTGTAGCACCAGTAATTAATGCGGCGCTTCCTTTTAAACTTATTAATTCTGCAACCTTCTTCATAAGTAATTATTTATTTAACACCAAACATTCAGCAACTTTAAAATCTTGTGGTGTATCAATATCTATAGCTCTTTCTTGTGGAATAGTTACACTTTTGACCTTGCCTTCAAAAATTCCATTATATTTTTTAACAAAATTAGCACTAACCACATAAGCAACTGTCGTCATATCAAAGACCTTCGGTGCATCCTGACGCCTTGTGATTTGACTTTCTGGCAAAATAACCAATTCAGCATAACCGCTATTATTATTAATTGTCATATTAAAATATGGATTTCTACTTGCCTCACTAACAGTAATTATAGAATCAACCTCTTTATTTTCGAACAAATCAATACAGGCATTAACATCATCAACAGATCTAAGTGGTGCAGTTGCAGGTAATACGACTATAGCATCAATATTTTCAGTAGCATTGTCTTCCATATATTCAATGGCATGCCTCCATACCAGCCATTCTGGGCTACTGTCATGAGCAAGTTCTTTTGGTCTTATAAATGGTACTTCGCCACCATATTCTAATGCCACATCTGCAATCTCTTCTGAATCAGTCGATACAATAATACGGGAAACTCTATTTATTTGTTTTGCAATATTAATTGACCATCCAATTAATGGAATACCATTTAAAGGCTTGATATTTTTTCCCGGCAACCCTTTTGAGTTACCTCGTGCACAAATAAGTACTATATATTTCATTTTTTACAAAAAACTATTGAATTTTTATTACTAGACTCTTTAATATCTTCAACAATATTAACTACCTGTAACCCATCTTCTCCTGATATAGATGGCATTGTATTAGATTCTACTGATGAAAAGAATAATTTTATTTCTTCCATATAAGTAAAATTTCTATCCGGATTAGAAGACAACAATACCTCCCAATTCTGTCCAGATTTCTTAAAAAATTCTACACTTCCTTTTATTCCATCCCATAATAATGTACCTTTTTTCCCAATCGCTAAACATTTTCGTGTTGTATCATGACGTATAAAATCAATATTTAATGATGCTATTAATGTTGCACCATTATTATTATCAAAACCCAAAATTACTTGGGCGCTATCTTCTACATTAATTTCCAAATCACTTTGTTTTGAAACATGTGATTTTACCCAATTAACCTTACCAAAAATCCATAACAAGTAATCAATTTCATGACTTAGTTCCAATAAAACTCCGCCTCCCAATTTTTTTTGTGCCGATACATCATTCCTATAATCTGATTCAGCTCTCCAACTAGGTAAATATTGCCCAACTTCTGATCTAATAGAATATATTTTTCCAATTTTTCTAGAATGTATTTGTTGTTTAAACTCTATTAATGATGGTAAAAATCTTAAGTTATACCCAGTCATCAGTATTATTTTATTTTGATAACACATATCTATCAACTTTTGAACATCTTTAGATGAGTCTGAAATTGGCTTTTCAATTAGTAAATTAATACCTTTACTAGCTAATTTTTTGGCAACTTCTATATGTTTTGTGGCTGGATTGGAGATTATTGCAGCTTGTGGATTCAACTCAATTGCTTCATTTACTGATGTAACACATTTATACAAGCCCAGTGTTTTAATATCACTATCATTGCATTGCTTATGTCGCAACACAATTATATTAATATTTGGAAAAAGTGATCGAATAATTCCTGCATGTCTTCTACCAATACTACCAAGACCAACAATCAAAACTGTTCTAATAAGGCAACCCACTTTTCACTCTCCTAAGTAAATACAGTAGAAAATTCTCGATTTGCTTTTTCATATTCATCTATTTGACCAATATCTAACCAATATTCATGAACTGGGAAGGCGTAAACCGCGTCACTATTTAACTCTTCCTCTAAAAAATCTGTCATATCTAGATAAGATTTTCCATCTATTTTATTAATCAAATTTCTACTTAGAACATAAATACCTGCATTGACAAAAAATTTATGTATTGGCTTTTCTTTTATCTTATTAACTTTATAATTATCAATTTCTACTACGCCATAAGGCACCTGAAAATCATATTCTCGCACACACATTGTTGCTTCTGCATTATTATCACAATGAAAATCTAATAAATATTTGAAATCAACTTTAGTTAAAAGATCTCCATTCATCACTATCATTGGCAAATCTGGAAGATTGTTAGGCAACAATCCTAAGGAACCAGCTGTCCCTAATGGTGTATCTTCATGAAGATACTTAATGCTTATATTATGCAGTT
>Ga0209559_1000826_pt1 | contig 16969 bp, 18 predicted proteins | sample SaaInlV_110m_DNA_FD_184677 | JGI IMG/M metagenome (GOLD analysis project Ga0209559, IMG submission 184677) | Marine microbial communities from expanding oxygen minimum zones in the Saanich Inlet - Saanich Inlet SI074_LV_165m_DNA (SPAdes) (version 2) | ecosystem: Environmental > Aquatic > Marine...
GCTTCCGGTACTTTATCTTTGTGAGACAGAATATGATTGATTTGACGTTGTGATAGCCATAAGCGAGTGAGTACCGATGCTAACAGGAAGGTCAAAAATATCAGTGTAAATGTGTGCATAAAGTTTCTAAAAAGGTTTCAGGTTGTTATAGTTTACTTTAAATTTAACAGAAAATAACTATGAGTGACCGAAGGGTAATTATTCTAAGGTCATGAATTACTTCGAGAGAAAAAATGGCAGTCAGTAAAACTAATTTAATTTGGGTCGATCTGGAAATGACCGGTCTGGAACCTCAGCAGGATCAAATCATTGAAATCGCTACGATAGTAACCGATAAAGATTTAAATATCCTGGAAGAAGGTCCGGTTATGGCAATTCATCAGCCTGATGAAATTCTGCAGGGAATGGATGAATGGAATACCAAGCATCATGGTGATTCCGGGTTGGTGGAGCGGGTAAGAAGTAGTGCAGTCACAATGCGCCAGGCTGAGCTGGATACGATAAAATTTTTAAAAGAGTATGTACCTGCCGGAAAATCACCAATGTGTGGTAATAGTATTTGTCAGGATCGACGCTTTATGGCCAGGCTGATGCCTGAGCTTGAAGCATTTTTTATGTACCGTAACCTGGATGTCAGTACGCTTAAAGAACTGGCCCGGTTGTGGAAACCGGGACTGCTAGAAGGTTTTGAGAAAAAAGGCGCTCACCTGGCGCTGGATGATATTCGTGAATCTATCGATGAAATGAAGTATTACAGGGAAACTTTTATTCGTATATAAATACCGGTTATTCAACGTGTTCGATATATTTTTCATGTTCTGACAGATCAAAATCCATGTGTTCACCGATGAGCTTAATTGGTGAAGAAAAATTTTCGAATTGCAAGGTTATGCCTACGTTTCCATGAGATTTGATCGGGATAACCACTTCATCACGATATGTCATCTGATTATCCTTGATATCGGCGCTTTTTACCGTTGCAGGGAAATCAGGGTATTGGTCAGATTCGGAGACTAGTTCAGTGATTTTTAATAATCCCTTGCCATGCCAGCGAGTATCCTGTTCTGCATCATCCATGTTTTTGATAATGATAGCGTAATCAATTTCAATACTGGCTGAGTCGCCATCACTGTCGATATTGTTAATGATCATTTCGGGAAATTGCATGGTACGAAAACTCACTTCTCACTCCTTTTTAAGTTAAAAAAGCAATATTACCATTTTCTAATGGACTTTGTAGCGTTATACTAGTGTTTTACCTTTGTGTGTAATGGGTGGGATTAATGAATGATTCTCGGGTTGATGGCGTTATAAACTCAATTTGTAAAAAAGGCTGCCGTTATGTGAATACGATTCTTAGCGATGAAAAAGCGCAGCAGAGTTGCCGTGAATTATTGCAGTTAAACACATCTGATCAAAACATAGTCATTGACGAATTGAAGTCAGTGATGTCCGTTTATGATCAAACCGGTAGCTGTGGTGCCTGACTATTCATCCGGTTTAATCATTAATATTAATTACCAGATTTTAATTTATTGGTAGTCGACTGCGAATTTCATCACGGTCATACCACCAGTTTTCTCCAACGATAGTGTCAAGTATTAAAGCCATTTTAGGCAGCAATTTACTGACATCGTCAAGCTCATACATTTTAATCCACGTTTGCATGGTTGCCTCATCAGAAATATTCCGATGACGTTTGGCTACCTGTGCAGTGATCTGATTGGTTAAAAAGGTCAGGTTTTTGTAGTCTTTATCGTTTGCGCGAGTTTCAGCCAGGTAATGAGCAAGCATGGCGGCAACGGCTGCACCGTCAGAGTCATCCGGAGTTTCATCGACAATATGATGCAGCATTTGCACACTGACATTGGGGTCGACCGGGAAAGTTACCGCTAACCAGATGCCGTTACCCAAAGCGATTAGTGAATCGTTTTGATTGCTGTTATAAATAATATCACAGCAATCGACGGCAAGCTGCCAGTCATTATTATCAACAAATGTGAGAAAAGTTTTTTCAGCCCAGTCATGCGCTTCCTGTTGCTGATCAAGGCCTAGATGGCATTCAGCTATGTCCAGCATGAGTTTGGCTTTTTCCAGTTCATCGCTGTTCTTGGCAAGTGCGTTGAAATGCGACATGTACTGATCAAGGTTCTGTTGCAAGGTATGTTCTTGAGCGGTGACTTCAAGTACTGGGTTGTCTTCAACTTCAAGACCGTGGAATGGAGAGTCTGTGTTTGCCATTACTCTTCTTCCTGGTAGCCTTTGTTATGTGTATCGAGAATCAGTTTTAATACTGACCAGAAAGGGATGGCGCGTTGATCAGTATTTTTTAATATGTGCAGGAACTCGATGTAATCTCCTTCACCTATTTTATATTCTCCAGATTTAACAGCATTTAGCAGGCGGGTTAAGCCGTTGTTGAGTGGCTCAACAATCATCGCGGCATTATCCATAAATTCTTCGTCATATTCGATTGCAGCACGCAGATCAAAGATTTCATCCAGAGCCTGGTTGATCAGGTAAATAAATTCTTCTTCATTTCGCGCCCGGTTTCTAATTGCCATAGGATTTTCCAGTGATTCTTTTGATAAAAGCTTATTATCACATTGAACTATTCTAGAATAAAGGCTGATACTACAAGGAAATAGGTTTGGCTGTAATTAAACCAAAGTAGAGTGGATTTTTATGCGTTAACAGTTAAAGTATGTGTATAAATAGCCGATAAAATGTTGGAATGACTTTTCTCAGACATTATTGGTTTAATAGAAATTTTACGTTAGAGCTTTTCTAAGCGAAAACAGTTTTTCAAGTCACACACAAATTAGGCGTTATTAAGTATGGATTTAGCCTCTTTAATTGGCATTATTTCCGGGATTGGGCTGATTGTATCGGCCATTTTTCTGGGGGGCGATATACATAACTTCATGAATGTTCAGGGCGTTATGATTGTGTTGGGAGGAACCATGGCGGCTACCTTACTGACTTTTCAATTTAAGGATGTTTTGAATGCCTTTAAAAGTGCGTATTTTGTATTTTCCTCACCCAAGCAGGATTCCCAGGAATTGATCAATACCATGATCAAGTTAGGAACCATTAGCCGTAGAAAAGGTTTGCTGAGCCTGGTTGATGTCAAAACGAACTCCCCATTTTTGAAAAGAGTGTGCACCCTGATTGCAGATGCCGCTGACGAAGAAACTTTACGTTCAGCGATGCGGACAGAAATTGAATCGATGCAGATGCGCCATTTTATTGTGCAGGATGTTTTTAGAAAAATGGCTCTATATGCACCTTCCTTTGGTATGTTGGGAACGCTGATTGGTTTGATCCAGATGCTGTCTTTACTGGCAGATCCGGAAAATCTGGGGCCAGCCATGGCAGTTGCCCTGCTGACTACTTTCTATGGTTCATTGCTTGCAACCGTCATCTTTTTACCTATCGCAGGAAAATTGCGCTCCAGAACAATGATCGAGGTAATGAACTTCGAGATTATCTTTCAGGGGGCCGTGAGTATTTTGCAGGATAATAATCCTTTGTCTGTATATGAGAAACTTTCTTCATTTGTTCCGGCCAAAAAGAGAAAGCCGATGCAGACTTTAAACGAACGGAACCGTTGATATGGATGGTACAAGTTTACTGGATCAGTTTGAGCAGGAAGACAGTGGCAATAGCTGGATAGTAACCTTTGCCGATATGATGATGCTGATTCTTGTATTTTTTATCTTGCTTTACACCCTGGCTGACTATGATGATAAAGCATTCAGGGCCCGAATTTCTGATATTAGTGTGCTGGATGGGGACGGGGAACAGATCAGTGTTATTGATTATGCATCACGCGAAGGGCGTGATCCAGAGCCTCTAAGAGCCGTTGAGGATATGCTTGGATTGAATCCATCCCCCGATGTTATTCAAACCTTAAAACCAAAAGTCTATGCAGATATCGATAGCATGGTTAAGCACACTGATCTTTCTGAAAGTGTCACTCTGGAACAGGTGGGTGATCAGATTAATCTAAGTATTGATGGCAAGTTCTTATTTGCATCGGGTAAGGCTCAGCTCAAAGATGCTGCTAAAGTGATTTTTAATAACCTGACTCAAATATTCAGGGAAAACCCTGATTACAGTATTGCAATAAGAGGTCATACTGATGACCGTTCAATTGATACTGTAGCATTTCCTTCGAACTGGGAATTATCTGCTGTCAGGGCTACTACAGTTTTACGCTATTTTATTCAGCAAGGGCTTGATCCTGAAAGAATGAGTGCGACGGGTTATGCTGACTTTATTCCTCTGGTACCCAATGATACGCCAGAAAATAGAGCTACTAACAGGAGGGTGGAGTTTGTTCTGGAAAAAAAAGAAAGTTGATTTTGAGATCCCTGATAACAATGGTGATCATCGGGAAGCTTTTCGTATAAGGCCGGGCGGTGATCGTCCCATTCTGTTAAAGGCTGGAGGAACTTCGGCCTATTTGGTAAATATCAGTGGTAGCGGTTGTTGTTTTCGTAGTGGTTACTTTAAAGTAGGTGTTGTAGTGGCTGGTACGTTAACTATAACGAGTGATGATCTGGTTTTTCCTGTCACAGTAAGAGTGGTAACCAAGCAAAGAGACCTGTGTCATTGCGAGTTTACTAAAATTTCTTCTTTAGCTCAGGAAGCGATCCATGCTTATGTCCTGGATATTCAGAAACTTCAGATTAGAAATCGATAGGAGTAGTGGCAGGGGTAGGTGATAAACGGAGAAAAGGCAGGGATTAGTGGATTGATTATTGATGAATTATAAGCCATAATTAACGGTTATAATGGCTAATTTAATTAGCTGGAACAATTTTAATTTTTTATCAGGAAAATCCTTTGATTAAGCAACGCACACTAAAAAATGTGATCCGTGCCATGGGCGTGGGTTTGCATACGGGCAAAAAAGTTTATTTAACTTTACGCCCTGCGCCGGTTAATTCAGGCATTCGTTTCCGCAGAGTAGATCTGGACGAGCCTGTTGAGATTTTAGCTCGACCTGAAAATGTGGGTGATACTAAGTTATCAACTACTCTAAGCCAGGATGGAGCACGTATTTCAACTGTTGAGCATTTGTTGTCAGCAATGGCCGGGCTTGGGATTGATAATGCTTATATTGACCTGAGTGCTGAAGAAGTGCCAATTATGGACGGAAGTGCGGGGCCATTTGTCTTTTTGATTCAGTCAGCAGGAATTGTTGAGCAATCTGCAGCCAAAAAATTTATTCGTATCAAAAAAACTGTCAGAGTCGAAGATAAGGAAAAGTGGGTTAAGTTTGAACCTTTCCATGGTTTTAAAGTCAGTTTTGAAATTGATTTTGATCACCCTCTATTTACTACCGAGAAGCAAAACTGTGAAATCAACTTCTCTACAACTTCTTTCGTTAAGGAAGTTAGTCGGGCACGTACATTTGGCTTTCAAAAAGATATTGAGCATCTCAGATTAAATAATCTTGCTCTAGGTGGAAGTCAGGAAAACGCAATTGTACTGGATGATTATCGTGTGCTAAATGAAGATGGTTTGCGTTATGACAATGAATTTGTAAAGCATAAAATCCTGGATTCCATTGGTGATTTGTACCTGCTGGGGCATAGTTTGATTGGTGAATTCTCAGGTTATAAGTCTGGGCATGAATTAAATAATAAACTGTTGTTAGCGTTGATGGCTGATAAGGAAGCCTGGGAAGAAGTCACTTTTGATGATAGTGCTACTGCCCCGATTTCCTATGCTCAACCTGTCGAAGCTATTTAAGAGGTTATTTCAACAGTGAATATCATTTTTCTATCTGCTAATAAAGGAACTCTATGTAGCATAGGATTGTGCAAATCATATCACTACCTGTATTTACTTCTCATACTGGGTTCTTTTGCTGGAGGCATTGGATATCTGGGGTACCAGTTAGCTGAAGCAGCCCCGGATCAAAGCTTGAAGGTATCTGAGTGGAAGGATTCTATTCATCAGCAGCAACTGGATCTGGATGATTTAAAGCAGGAGTCTGATGCTAATATTGAAGTGCTTTCTTCCCGTTTAGGGTTGTTGCAGGCTCATGTCAATAGACTGGATGCTTTGGGTCAAAAATTAATTCATATGGCCAAAATAGATAATGGTGAATTTGATTTTGGCAAGATACCAGCCGTGGGTGGTCCAGAAACTATGCCATTAAAAACCGTTAATAGTTCGGATTTGCATAAAGCTATTGATAGTCTATCTGCTGATTTATCAAATCGTGAAAACCAGTTACTGGTTCTGGAAGATTTGTTAATGAATCGTAATTTGCTAAAAGAAGTTCAACCTCGTGGAAGGCCAATAAGTGCGGGGTGGCTGTCATCTTACTATGGAATGCGGACTCATCCTATTTCGGGTAAGAGAGAAATGCATAAAGGTATCGACTTTGCGGGCAAAATGTCTGATCCAGTCATTGCAGTTGCTAAAGGTGTAGTGACCTTTTCCGGTACACGATATGGATATGGCTCTGTGGTTGATGTCAATCATGGTAATGGATATACCACTCGTTACGGGCATAATTCCAAATTACTGGTGTCTGTCGGAGATACCATAGAGAAAGGTTTTCAAATTGCTGAAATTGGTTCTTCAGGACGATCAACTGGGCCGCATGTACATTTTGAAGTGTTAAAAAATGGTAAGCAGGTTAACCCTATGAAGTTTATTAATTCTTCTAACTAACTACTGTTTCTTCTTGCAACTTGCTCTGTAGTTACTTTAAATTAAAATAAAATATAGAAATACCTCCAGATTTCTTTAAGTTCTCTACTATTTTATTAAACTACAGGGATCTTTAAAAACTCATTCCATCAAAAGAGTCTGGCTAAACACCTGGCTTTTAGATAATTTTATTAATTCTGGGTAAAATAGCGATATCCACAGCTTTTAGCTTGAATTATAATGTTTCGCTTATATCTATTGATCTTGATTCCTTTGTAACCGCTTTTACATCTAAACTCATGCTGTCTAAAACCTTCAGAAAAATCTTCGGTAGTAGAAATGACCGAATTATAAAAATACTTAGAAAATCAGTTAATCAGATAAATGCTCTGGAAGCCGATATTCAGACATTATCGGATGAGCAAATTGCTCAAAAAACTACTGACTTCAAAGAACGTTATCAGCAGGGCGAAACTTTAGAGCAACTTTTACCTGAAGCTTTTGCGGTTTGTCGTGAAGCTTCCAGCAGAACACTGGGTATGCGTCATTATGATGTGCAGTTTATCGGTGCGATGATTTTGAATAATAATCAAATCACTGAAATGAAAACAGGTGAAGGTAAAACCCTGGTTGCAACCCTGGCTGCCTACCTGAATGCACTCAGTGACAAAGGCGTGCATATTGTTACGGTCAATGATTACCTTGCTGAGCGTGATAGTCAGTGGATGGGTAAGCTTTATAATTTTCTCGGATTAAGTGTTGGTGTTGTGCTGAGCACGATGGATTATGATCAGAAGCGGGAAGCTTATAAAGCCGATATTACTTATGGCACTAATAATCAATTTGGTTTTGATTATATGCATGACAACCTGTCCTTTTCGCTGGAAGAGCGAGTTCAACGAGAACTTAATTTTGCAATCATCGATGAAGTTGACTCTATTCTTATCGATGAAGCTAGAACACCACTGATTATTTCTGGGCAAGCTAGCGATAGCTCTGAACTGTATAAAAAAATAAATGTATTAATCCCCCGGTTAACTGCAGTTGAAGTTAACACTTCTGAAGGTGATGATGAAGATGAAGAAGCTCCAGGTGATTACACGATTGATGAGAAAGCTAAACAGGTTTTTCTTACAGAGCAAGGTCATGAATCCGCAGAAAAATTACTGGTGGGTGCTGGTTTATTAACGGTGGGTGAAAGCCTTTATGATTCGGCTAATATTTCTCTGGTTCACCATCTTAATGCGGCTATGCGTGCGCATATTATTTATCATAAAGATGTGGATTATATTGTTCAGGATAACCAGATCGTTATTGTTGACGAATTTACCGGTCGTACAATGCCGGGACGACGCTGGTCAGAAGGCCTGCATCAGGCTATTGAAGCTAAAGAGTCGGTTGATATTCAAAACGAAAACCAGACCATAGCGTCCATTACTTTCCAGAATTATTTTCGCCTTTACAGCAAACTATCTGGCATGACAGGTACTGCCGATACGGAAGCTTTTGAATTTCAACAGATTTATGGCCTTGAAGTAGTCGTTGTTCCTACCGATAAAGATATGGTCAGAAAAGATATGGGTGACCTGATCTATTTAACGGCAAAAGAAAAATATAATGCAGTTATTGAAGATGTTAAAGACTGTGTTTCTCGGAAGCAGCCTGTTCTGGTAGGTACAACCTCGGTTGAAGTGTCTGAATTTTTATCGGGGTTATTAGATAAAGATAAAATCAAACATCAAATCTTGAATGCTAAACAGCATGAGAGAGAAGCGGGCATTATTGCTGATGCCGGATTACCTTCTGCGGTCACTATTGCAACTAATATGGCCGGTCGTGGAACAGATATTGTGTTAGGTGGAAATTATGAATTTCATTTAAATGCTATTCCCGATGATCAGCAAGAAAAACGTGACTCTTTTAAAAGTGAATGGGAAGATCGTCATGCAAAGGTTATTGAGTCAGGTGGATTGCATATTATTGGTACAGAACGTCATGAATCGCGTCGTATAGATAATCAGTTACGTGGTCGTTCAGGGCGACAGGGAGATCCAGGCTCTTCACGTTTTTATCTGTCTATGGAAGATACTTTAATGCGTATTTTCGCATCCGGTAAAGTTGCCGGTTTGATGCAGAAACTGGGTATGGAAGAGGGTGAAGCGATTGAGCATCCATGGGTAACTAAAGCGATTGAAAATGCCCAACGTAAAGTGGAAGCACATAACTTTGATATTCGTAAACATTTACTTGATTACGATGACGTGGCGAATGATCAACGTAAAGTCATCTACCAGCAGCGCGATGACTTGTTGAAAGCTGACAGTATTGAAGCAGCGATTAAAGATATGCGCCTGGATGTTATGGAAAATAACTTCAGACAGTATGTGGCTATGGGCAGTATTGATGAACAGTGGGATATTGAAGGGCTTACTGCTTCGTTAACTAATGAATTTGGTGAAGAATTAAACATTCAGAAATGGATTGATGAAGATGATCATCTGGATGATGAATCGATTCTGGAAAAAATTTGTGATTATTTTGAACAATCTTATGTGTCAAAAGTTGAACTGGTTGGTGCAGATGTTGCACGTCGTTATGAAAAAGAAATAATGTTGATGGTTCTGGATCGCCACTGGAAAGAACATCTGGCTGCGATGGATCATTTACGTCAGGGTATTGGTTTACGAGGTTATGCACAAAAAAATCCTATCCAGGAGTTTAAACGTGAATCCTTTCAAATGTTTGAAGCCCTGCTAGAAAATATTAAAACTGAAGCGATAACTATCTTGACCCGTATTCAGGTGCAGAGTGAAGAGGAAGTTTCAGCCATGGAGCAGAGTCATCCGGAACATGATGATCTTCAATTACAACATGCTGCTGCTGAGAATGTACTTTCAGATGCTCCTCAGGAAGAGGATGCGGCTGCTCATACGCCTTTTGTTCGTAAAGAGAAAAAACTGGGCCGGAATGAGCCTTGCTGGTGTGGTTCTGGCAAAAAATTTAAACAATGCCACGGTAAATTAAGCTAGGGTTGTTACGACATGACTGTTGGTTTGTTAGCACCGGGCATTTTGCACCCGGTTAAGGGCGTTACTTTAGCGTCTTGTCATAGTGGTATAAAAAAAGATTCGACTATTGATGACCTGGTGCTCATACAGCTCAGTGATGAATCATCGGTAGCGGCTGTGTTCACCACCAATAAATTTTGTGCTGCCCCTGTCACCATTGCAAAACAACACCTGGACTCAGGCCACGCTACTCGTTACCTGTTAATAAATTCTGGTAATGCAAATGCGGGTACAGGAGTTGAAGGGGTAGAAAATTGTATCAGTACCTGTGCTGCAATTGCAGCAGAGGCTTCATTCCCAAAACAATCAGTTTTGCCATTTTCAACGGGTGTTATTGGTGCACCGTTACCCGTCGATAAAATATCGTCAGCAATTCCCTCATTAATTAAAAAACTGGGTGAAGATAACTGGTTGGCAGCTGCAAAAGGAATAATGACAACGGATACCCTGCCAAAAGCAGTTAGCCGTCAACTCGTTATTAATGGTAAAAAAGTTACCATCACTGGCATTTGTAAAGGGTCTGGAATGATTAAACCAGACATGGCTACGATGCTGGCCTATGTGGCCACTGACGCGTTAATACCTCAATCTGAATTAGATTCGTGCCTAAAGCAGGTGGTGAATAGTTCTTTCAACTCGATAACGGTAGATGGCGATACATCAACCAATGATGCCTGTTTGTTGATTGCCACGGGTGTTAGTCAGCAATCGGTTAGCCGTACTCATGATGAATTTATGTCAGTGCTGAATGAAGTCTTTAGTCTGTTGGCCCAATCGATTATTCGTGATGGAGAAGGCGCTACAAAGTTTATAGAGATTCAGGTTGAGCAGGCTTTGTCATCTCAGGATGCACGTGAACTGGCTTATACCATTGCACACTCTCCATTAGTTAAAACGGCTCTGTTTGCTTCGGATGCTAACTGGGGGCGAATATTAGCAGCTATAGGCCGAGCGCCGATTTCTAGTCTGGATATTGATAAAGTTGCCCTTTTTCTGGGTGATGTGTGCCTGGTTAAAAATGGGTTACCAGATGAAGATTATTCTGAGCAAAAAGGACAAGCTGTTATGCAGCAACAGGATATTATCATTCGGGTAAATCTAAACCAGGGTGAAGAGTCAGCGACCATCTGGACAACGGATTTATCCTACGATTATGTAAAGATAAATGCCGAATACAGAAGCTAAAGTTCCATTACCTGTTCATGTAGTTGCAGGGGTAATTCGACACCCTGAAAATTCTTCCAGATTATTTTTTACCCGTCGCCAAAAAGGTCAACATCTACAAGATCTTTGGGAATTTCCAGGTGGAAAAGTGGAATCAGGTGAATCTCGTTTTCAAGCTTTGCAGAGAGAGTTAAAAGAAGAAATTGGGATACAGGTACATTCCGCCTTACCCTTTCAATCGCTTGTTCATCATTATGAAGATAAAATTATCTTTCTGGATGTGTGGGAAATAAAACTTTTTAGTGGTCGAGCTTATGGTCGGGAAGGGCAGGAAATTGCATGGGTAAATTTGGATGAACTTAATTTATATACATTTCCTGAAGCTGATCTGCCAATATTGAAGTCATTGTTGGCAGAAAATGGCTCAATTGAATAGTAGTTCTACTACAAGGCACACAAAAATAATTTGAAATCTAAATCTTGTTTTAGTTGGACAGGCGGCAGGTCTGATTTTTCCTGAGGCTGTAAAAAACGAATGCTGTAACGATGTTTTCCAGCACTGATTTCTGGAAAGAAATTACTATTACAGTCGAGTTCAATACGTAACATCTGATTGGCCAGAGTAGTATCAAGATTATTTTGGAAAAAACCATTTTTGGCGGTTACTCTTTCAGCCAGGGCACTGTCACGGATAAGGTTTAAGATTAAGACAACCACCTCGTTAAGCTGATAATAAGGCTGAGACCATCTAACAATATCGTTAACCCGGGTTTGAAAGTTATGATTTAACCAGAATCGCAACTGAGGAATATCAAAATCACAGCTTCCACCCGGGATACCAGCTCGTTGCTTGATGGTTAAAAGAAAATCTATTTTTTTCAGGTGTTCACCAAATCTTCCGTCCATAGCGTGCATGTTGGTCAGAGCATGTTTAATCTTACTCAATATTAATTCCAGTCGGGATTTGTCAACACTTTGGTGAGAAATGAGAGCCTTTAAAACTTTATGCTGACGTTCAAGTTCCTTGATGGTTTCCTGTTTAATGTCTCCACGTTCTACTAAAGCTGTTAGCTCTAAAACAGTCAAAGCAGCGTGATAGCTTGAATGATCATTATCCTGTTGTTTAAAAAAATCAAGGCGATGTATTAATGCCTCAATTCGTAAAAAGATACGAATTCTCTCATTTAGGGGTTGTTCAAAGATGAAGGTGTTATTCGTCATTTGTTGGCAAATATATTCAATTTTTCGAATTATAACTGATCAATAATAAAAACACTCAGATATATCTAATAAATACGCTTTAGACTTTAATTATGATTCAGGCTCAGTAGTTTTTTATGGAGTTTTAAAACGTCCTGCTCTCTACTGTTATCATCATGATTTTTAATGCTGCTGTTGGCTTGATCTAAACGGGACTGGTTATCAATTTGAGCATTTATCATTTGTTGAGCCAGTGTGTCATCAATATTATCTCTCTGGGTCAGGCGTTTTTTCTGAATTTCTGAGGGGCAATCGATAGCGATCACATGATCAACAAGTTTATCAAAACCGGTTTCAAACATTAATGGAACGACGATAAGCACATAGTCGCTGACGGTATTTTGAATTTGATTTTCGGTAGACTGGCGAATAAGCGGGTGAAGCATTTTTTCCAGCCAGATTCTTTGCTGAGGCTGATTGAAAACTATTTTACGCAATGATGCTCTGTTTATGCTGTTATCCTGGTGGAGTATCTTTTTTCCAAAGTGTTGTACTGTCAGGTTATAAGCATCTTCGTCAACCTGCATTAACTGGTGGCTAATAATGTCTGTATCAATAATCGGTATTTTAAGGTTTGAAAAAAGCTGACTGATAGTCGATTTGCCTGAAGCAATGCCACCTGTAAGACCTACTCGTAACATTTAACCTAGAATCCGCAGTAGGGCAGCATTCAGATTGGTTTTGATCGTTCGTTTGATGTAGCTAAAAAATAAGGCAATGGCTAGTCCTTGGTGTTTTTTTGTATAGGACATACTTATACTGCGAACACAGGGATGTGTAAGAGCAGTGCTTAGCATAGTCAGGCGGACGGGCAAAACCGATATGGATGCTGTAGCGCTCTCACCTATTCGGTGAACTGCGGTGCAGTCGATATATTTTATGAATTCATATACTTGAATGTTACTCAAAGCGGTCAACTGCGGAATCTAGGTTTAAAGAAATGAAAAGTAAAACTGATTTAGCTGCTCTCCATACAATAAGCTAATCCAGCCAGCAGCTGCAAGATAAGGGCCAAAAGGAATTTGTGTACCGCGTGAAGTCTTTTTCAATAAAATCATGCTAATGCCTACTGTGGCACCGACTAGAGATGACGTTAGAATTATGACAAAGAGTAATTTCCAGCCCATCCATGCGCCAAGCATAGCGAGCAGTTTGAAATCTCCGTGCCCCATGCCTTCTTTACCAGTGATAATTTTAAATACAATATAAACAGACCACAGACTCATGTAGCCAGCCATAGCACCAATTACACTGGATTCCAGATCAATAAAGACATTGAAGAAGCTCAGTAGAATGCCTAACCAGAGCAAGGGTAGAACCAGGCTATCAGGCAATAATTTGTGTCCAATATCTATTCCGCTGGCAGCTATTAAACTCCAGCTTAAAATAAGTGCAAAAAGGGTTTGCAGGCTTACCCCGAAATGCCAGGCAATTGTTAGTGAAATCAGGCCGGTAAATAATTCGACCAGCGGATACTGTATGGATATATGAGTCTTACAGGAAGAGCATTTACCTTTCAAAAAAAGGTAGCTGATTACAGGAATATTTTCTAATGCTGAAATTTTATGGCCACAGTTTCCACAGCGCGAACGGGGAAACATGAGGTTCATGTTTTGCTGTTCTTCATCGGCCGGTTGCTTTAAAAATTCCAGACAGTCACTGCGCCACTCACGCTGCATCATGACGGGTAATCGATAGATAACTACATTAAGGAAGCTACCGACCAGTAATCCTATGACCGTAATATAGCTATAGAAAACCCAGGGGAAAAGTTCAAATGTTTCGATAATCTGGTTGAGCATGCTAATAGAATTCTAGTTAGATAACATTTCCTAACTGGAAGATTGGCAGGTACATCGCAACAATCAGACCGCCAACCAGCACACCCAGTACAGCCATGATGAGTGGTTCCATCAAGGTTGTCAGGTTGTCTACCATATTATCAACTTCAGCTTCATAAAAATCAGCGACCTTGCTGAGCATCGCATCCAGTGAACCTGCTTCCTCTCCAATGGAAACCATTTGAATGACCATGTTTGGAAAAAGCCCGCAAGATTTCATCGATGTTTGAAGTTGGGTGCCTCCGGAAATTTCTTTTTTTATCTCCAGAGTAGCTTCCTGGAAAAGGATGTTTCCAGTTGCACCGGCAACAGAATCCATTGCTTCAACCAGTGGAACGCCTGCTACCGACATGGTTTCCAGTGTTCGTGCATATCTTGCTATGGCTGATTTGGTTGATATCTCTCCAATTATTGGGACTCTTAGGGTAATCTTATCCACCATTTTTCGAAAATTAGCTGATTTGGCATGCATGTGTTTATAGCTCCATATGCTTGCGCCAATGGCTATAACAAAGATCCACCAGTAAGCCTGCATGCCTTCTGACAGTGCGACGACAAAGAGAGTCGGGGCCGGTAACTCGGCACCAAAGCCTGAGAAAACTTCTGCAAATTGGGGGACAACGAATATTAACAAAATAGCTGTAACCACAAAGGCTACTACCAGAACCGATATGGGATAAGTCATGGCTTTCTTAACCTTGGCTTTTAATGCTTCAGTTTTTTCCTTGTAGGTGGCCAGTTTATCGAGCATGGTTTCTAATGCACCGGATTGTTCGCCAGCATTAATCAGGTTGACAAACAAATCATCAAAATACATAGGATATTTTTTCAGTGCATCGGCAAAAGTAGCGCCTCCCTCTACTTCCACCTTGATTGCTAGAATCATCTTTTGCATGGATTTATTGTCATGACCCAGCCCAATAATATCGAATGATTGAACCAGCGGAACGCCTGATTTCATCATGGTGGCCATTTGACGGCTGAAGATAGCGATGTCAGCTGGTTTAATCTTGGCATTACCACCAAAAAGTGGTTGAGGTTTCTTTTTAATTCGTAAAGGATTTATGCCCTGTTTACGAAGTGCGCCTTTTGCGAGAGTTTCGTTAAGTGCAAATATTTCCCCAGTAACCCTTTTACCTTTACGGTCAGTGCCCTGGTAGGTGAATTCAATTTTTTCTACTGGTTTTTTAGCCATATGGTTTTAATCCCAATATCCTTAATCCTTAGTGATCCGGTTTGCTTCTTCCAGTCCAATAATACCCTGTTTAATTTTTTTCAGGGCAGAACGTCGTAAGTCATCTATACCTTCTTTTCGAGCCTGATCAGCTAAGTCGATTGAGTTTGCCCCAGTCATAATTAATCGAGTCATTTCATCTGAAATAGTCATTACCTGATAGATGCCGACACGTCCTTTGTAACCATTTGAACACTGGTCGCATCCTACCGGTTTATATAAAGTAAAATCTTCATCGAGGTCTTCCTGGGTGAACCCTTCTTCAAGTAATACTTCTGATGGAAGGTCGTCAACAGTTTTACAGTTTTTGCAAAGTCTTCGACCCAGGCGCTGAGCAATAATAAGTGAAACAGCGGTTGCAATGTTGAATGGTGGAACACCCATGTTCATTAAACGTGTCAGGGTTTGTGGCGCATCATTGGTATGCAGAGTAGAAAGCACCAGGTGACCGGTTTGTGCTGCTTTAATGGCAATTTCAGCCGTTTCAAGGTCGCGTATCTCACCCACCATGACGATATCTGGATCCTGACGTAAAAAAGCACGCAGGGCTTCGGAAAATGTCAGTCCAACTTTTGCATTTACATTGACCTGGTTGATACCTTCCAGGTTAATTTCCACTGGATCCTCGGCGGTCGATATATTTGTTTCGGGAACATTGAGTATATTTAAGCCCGTGTACAAAGAGACTGTTTTACCACTACCGGTAGGTCCTGTAACCAGGATCATGCCGTAAGGGTTGGCCAGGGCATTCATGTATTTTTCTTTTTGTTCAGGCTCGTAGCCCAAAGCATCTATGCCAAGTTGTGCACTGGATGCATCGAGAATACGAAGAACAATTTTTTCACCAAAAAGAGTAGGGCAGGAGTTTACGCGAAAATCTATAGAACGCTTTTTGGATAATTTTAATTTAATCCGTCCATCCTGAGGAACACGACGTTCGGCTATGTCCATTCTGGACATAACTTTTACCCGGGCGGTTAATTTAGCTGCAATGTTAATGGGTGGAGAGGCGACTTCTGCAAGAATACCGTCTACCCGGTAACGTACCCGGTAACGTTTCTCATAAGGTTCAAAGTGAATATCTGATGCGCCTTTATTGATCGCATCGACCAGTATTTTATTGACGTATTTTACTACCGGTGCATCATTCGCATCATTCTGAGTTGGAGCATCGCCCTCTTCCTCTTCGCCGGCTTCAATGTCCAGATTTTCCAGATCGTCATCCAGCAGCATGTCATCCATGTCATCATCCATGGCAGAGATAGCTTTGTCGATGAATGAATCAAGTTGATCTTCCTGTACCAGGATAGCTTCTGTCGTTAAGCCTGTATTAAACTTGAACTCATCCAGAGCCTGCATATTGGTGGGGTTGGATATAGCGACAAATAGACGGTTACCACGTTTAAAAAGAGGTACGGCATGGTGTTTGGAAATAAGTTTTTCATTTACCAGAGTGATCTCAGCCTGCTCGACATCCATGGAGCTAAGGTCAAAGACGGGTAGACCAAACTCCTCTGAATTGGCCATCGCAATGACTGTAGAGGAAACGATGTTGTTTTTAATCAGGTAGCTATTTAAGGTTATTTTATCCTCATGAGCCTGATGAACAGCTGCTTGGGCTGCTTCCGCTGAAATAGAATTATCCTCAACCAGTTTACGGGCTAATCCTGTTAGTGGTGTAGAGTTGGCAGCTGTCATATTAATTAAAGTTGATTCTAATTATCGGG
>Ga0209559_1000868_pt1 | contig 16312 bp, 17 predicted proteins | sample SaaInlV_110m_DNA_FD_184677 | JGI IMG/M metagenome (GOLD analysis project Ga0209559, IMG submission 184677) | Marine microbial communities from expanding oxygen minimum zones in the Saanich Inlet - Saanich Inlet SI074_LV_165m_DNA (SPAdes) (version 2) | ecosystem: Environmental > Aquatic > Marine...
TACATATCTGCCGGGGTCACATTATCAAGCGACTCGTGCAGCCTCTCATTATTGTAATATTGTACCCATTTGGCGATCTCCTGTTCAAGATCCCCAGGCAGGTAATAGTTATCCAGTTTGATCACATTCTTCATGGATCTGTGGTACCGCTCTATTTTCCCTTGAGTCTGTGGATGATAGGGTGCGCCACGAGTATGATCCATCTTCTGGTCCTTGAGATACTCTTTCAGCTCACCTGAGATATAGCAGGGGCCATTATCTGATAACAACCGTGGCTTATGCTTCACAATGACCTGATCTGTCCCAGTCTCCGCAATAGCCATATCTAAGGTCTCCTGTACATCAGAGGCGTTCATGGTGGTGAACACCTTCCAGGATAGAATACGCCTGGAGTAATCATCTAGCACAGTTGACAGGAAGAACCAGCCCCAGCCGATCACCTTGAAATAGGTGAAGTCTGTCTGCCACATCTCATTGATCCGAGTTGTTGGATTTTTGAACTTATCTGACGCTGCCATGACGATATAATGAGGACTAGTGATCAGGTCATAGTCCCGTAGGATCCTGTATACACTGGATTCAGAGATATAATACTTCTCTGTATCTGTGATATGCCAGGCTAGCTCCCGAGGACTCATCTCTGTCCGTTCCAAAGCGATGTCTTTGATTCTTTTCCGTTCCTCATCAGGGATACGATTCCAGAACTGTCTAGCACAAGGCTTTGCATCAGCAAGACCATCATAGCCGTTTTCATGGTAGCGACCATACCAGCCATAGAATGTGCTGGTGGGAACATCCAGCTCCCTCAGAGTCTGTTTGGCTGGTAGCTGAGATTCTTCCACAGTGCGGATGATCTCATACTTCTCAGCCTGGTTATATCTCATATACCGCTCACTTCGATACCCTGACCAACGCAGCTTTTTTTTAACACATCTGCTCTCATAGCCAGACTGGCATATAGCTGTTTCAAGTGGTTGTTCTCATTTCGGAGCTGGTCCACTTCTGTACTATTAGCTTCACGTACTATATCTCCAGACAGGCGCTTCTTACCGGCTTCCAGAAAGTCTTTGCTCCATTTGTAGTATAGGTTCTGAGCAATGTTCTCTTTTCGGCAGATTGAGGCAATGGTCTCTTCGCCTCGTAAACCTTCAAGTATTATTCTGATCTTTTCTTCTGCTGAGTATTTCTTGCGGGTGTTTCTACGTATATCTTTAACACGCTTTTCTACATTTGATTTTGGGCTCATTTTTATATCCTTTTTTTGCTTTCAGGATAACCCAAAAGTATCTCTAAGAGAACCACGCTAATTGCTCCAACTTGTTCTGACAGGATACAATGTTGGATAGGGATCAACCAGAAGGTCTAGATAGATTTGATACAGACAGTTTGACTGTTTGGGTGAAAACTCATTTTCCTAACGGAACTCCAACAGACGAACCGGATAGCTTGACATTGTCATATTTGCATGAAGTTTCATTATCAGATGATGCCGATGGAATTATGTATATTTCCAATAATTCAATCAATGTTGGATTTCAATATTACGGAGAACAACCAACAACTCCTTATATTTCAGCATATTTCTTAGAAGGATATAGTCATCCAGGAACACACAATGAATATGTGAATCTAGAAACAAACGTAATTGATAGTGCGAATGTTGCATTTGATATAGATGCTTATAAAGAAGACATTATGACTGAACTGCGACAAACACTTCACCAAAGACAAGATAGCCCTATTGGATGGGAATGGTTTGCCACAGATGTAGAGGGAAATTCAATATATTCTGTTCAAATGTATGATTTAGGAATAATTGCTTATAACTTTAAACCGGGAACGGATTTTTACGAGCCAACTACTACAAATCAACCTCCCTACATTTACCTTCCTGACTTCAACCTTGCAGAAGATGCTGATGCAACAATCCTATTTGACGAACTCAACGATTGGGGCAGTGATCCTGAGGGTGATATTCTAAGCTATTTAATAATTTGGCAATCAAACCCTGAGCTTGTCTATCTCACAATAGATGGTAATCAGCTTTCACTGGACAGTCTTGCTGCGGATCAATATGGAGAGAGTTGGGTTACCCTTGAGGTGAGTGATGGCGAGCTCACAGATCAGGCGGAGTTTCTTGTTACGGTTGAACCAAGAGCAGACATTACCTTCATACTGAAAGATGTTTGTGCAGACACCGTAATGAGTTCAGATACAAGCAGATTCTTCTTTGATGGTGTAGAATACACCAGCCTGAATGGAACTTTAACACTACAACTAGAGCCAGAAACAGCTGAATTTGATGCAACCAATCCAAACAGTATTGACAACATTGGAAGTGCACATTCATATTTAGGATTACGAAACCTTGGCGAAGAACACAATTTCGAAGAAAGACACCAATTAGATTTCTCAAGTCCAATCAATCCAGGTACTGAAGACAGAACAATAATTTGTTATAAAATACCTGCTGACTTTAATTTAACTGATGCTAGACAAGACATGGATCCATTCGGAATAGGAACTATAAGATATGGTGACGATGCATTAAACGCGCCTGCATGGTACGATTTATTTTACCAAGCACCTGACAGCACACAAAGAGCTTGGTTCCAAGAATTATTCGGAACAATCATACCAGGAGCAACTGGGAAATTAAACATGCAATATATTGAATCAGACACTATGCCTGGAGAATTTCAAGTTGATCCAATGATGTTATTACACATAGACCCTTCAGAACCAGGACCACAACACGGCGAAGATTGGGATGAAAATAACGAAATGGTTTACTCACTTGCTTGGTGGAATAATGGAATTACACAAAGACAGATGTGGGATGAAGTTATACAATCAATTGGAATCAGATATGCAGATCCATACACAGTTCAAATGATTGGCGGAAATCCCAACAATGTTGAACTTACAGATCATGGTTACAAAATGTTAAGAGTTCTTTACCAGTTTAATCCAGCATTTCATTTATAAGGGGAAGGCATGACTAAGAAACTTGAAGATTACAAAGTTGGAGATGATATCTATCTACATAGCCATTGTTATATCAGCCGTGGGGAGGATGATTTTGAAGGTGGTTTGTGCCAGATTGTGGAAATCAAGCATGGCAAGACACCTGATAAAACAATGATCCGCGTAGCAGAGCAACCCAGAACCTTCTCGAACCTCTCTATGCTGATCAAGCATCAGGAAAAGCTCAAGCAAAAATATGGTGATAGGCGGGGGTATATGGACCCAGATCTTGACTCACCACCTGTTCCTGAGCCCTGGTAAGGTAGGTAACGACTCTTCTTTGTTCGGGGGCTTCCCAACCCCTCGGTGATATCCAGTAACATTCTATCCCACAGTTAAATACAACCTTCCCAAAAACAGGGTGTGAATCTGGTGAAACATTTTGGCTAGAAACCATAGAAATGCTGCCAAGAATGTCCAAGATGTCCAAGATGTCCAAGATGTCCAACTTTTCTATTTAACTCCATATGAAAAGCTAACAGAAAAGAATTCTTTAAGGGAGTAGAGCTCTGAGGGGCTCAATTTTTACCACAATCCAAATCTGCCCAATCGCTCAGAAAAAAGTGCGGAATTAGTGCAGGAAGTGTCCCTATTTGACCTATTTCGGGCCTAAACTGGGTAGTTTACAATATGGGGGTTCTAGATACAAAAAACCCCAGGAACCGTTGTGGTACTAGGGTTTAGTTGTGGTGGCCAGGGACGGAATTGAACCGCCGACACGGGGATTTTCAGTACCTTGCTTCGCTCTATGTATCAGGCAGTTACGGGGACGAGTCACTAAATCGTCACTACTATTGAAAACAACTAAAATCTAGGGTAGATGAGGTAGAAGTTGGTGCCTAGTGTTGTGGCACAAAATGAAGTTGTAGTTTATACCCAACTGCCTTGGCATACTCTTCAATAGTCGAGAGTGTAGGAGATATTTTTGAATTCACATTTTCAAGCCTTGAGATATTGCTCTTGTTAGTATGTAACATCTTGGCCAATTCTTCTTGAGTGAGCCCAGCGTTCTTTCGGATTTCAATCAATTGTTTCCGCAAGGCATAGGCAGGTGTAAGATCCAAATATTCTTGTTCAACTTCAGGGTTAGCTAAAGCCTTCTTTTTAAAATTCTTCAATGATGGTCTCATGATTTTACCTCTTTTAATCTTTTGCGGGCTAGTTTCAATTCTTTCGCTGGTGTCTTTTGGGATTTTTTAATAAACGAGTGTAGAATGATAACCTCTTTCCCTTGCACCATGCAGAAGAATGATCTCCCGATTCCTTCTTTGCCTTTGGCTCTAATCTCAAAAAGCCCTTGTCCCATTGCTTTGGTATAAGGTGCTCCTAACGCAGGACCAAATTCTTCAATCATCTCAGCAATGTGTAAGAAGTTGGCCAATATTCCTGCTGGGAATGACAATGTTTCTGATTCTACTTTTTGGTTGTAAAATGATATCTGCCAATCCATAGATGCAAGTTATCATATATGATAACAGCGACAAGAAGAAAATGCTTCACCACAATTGGGCATTTGATAGTAAAAGTTGCTAAAAAAGTGCTATTGATGGGTCGATTTGTCCACGATTGTCCATTACTCGCTAGAAAACTTGAAAATGGCCTAGATACAAAAAACCCTCGTAAGTCTATGAAATACAAGGGGATTATGTGGTGGCCTCTAGCACGTTTTTACCGAAGGAAAAAACTGCGGAAGACGGAATTGATGTTCGGCTGCGCCTCCATCTTACTCCGCCTGCGGCTCCGTTTGAACCGCGCTCGTGAACTCGCTGGTTTGGTTAATTCACCCCCACAGCAATAGAAACCAAAAAACCCACCGATGGTGGGCTTTTTAATTTCTGTGGCCAGGGACGGAATTGGCTTCGGCTACGCTCGCCTTACTCAGTCCTGTGCTAAGCTATAATCTCGTGCCAAGGTTCGTTTGAACCGCCGACACGGGGATTGCCATCGGGCTACGCCCTCGGCTTACTTCGTTTTTCAGTAGTATGCAGACCCTTATACAGTAGGGGCTAGCGGGTTTTAGTTGCTAAAAAATTGCTGGTGGCGCTCTTGGTTCTATCTCAAATATTGTCTCTAAGAATTGATAAACTCAATAGCTCGGGTAGTATTACCATGCTTAGGGCGCGTCGTGAATATACCTCTTTACTACCTCAAGCAAGGATTCAGAAAGGATTGGTTTCGTCAAAAATTCAACAGCACCCGCAGCCATCGCGCTTTCGCGGTTTTTTGGAAAGGCATGTGCGGTAATTACAATAGGGGTAGTAATATCTGACTTATCTTTGCAAATGTACTTGAGTAAGCTAATCCCATCTTTTTCACCAGGTAAGGAAAGATCAACTATGGCGAGCTTGAATTGAGTCTCTTCCATGGCTTTGATGGCTCTATCCACAGTTGGGACAGTAGTTACGTCATAATCACTTTCAAGGACACTAGAATAAAAAATCTGTGAATAAACCTCATCCTCAACAATCAGTAATTTAGGTTTGCTCTTAGACATTATTGCCCCCTTTGTTTATTGGAAAGATGAGAGTGAAAGTCGATCCAACGTCTTTCTTACTTTCTATCTCGAGCGCTACATTGTTTAAATCAAGGTACTGCTTAGTAAGCGCTAGGCCTAAGCCTATTCCCTGGTAGTCCTTGGTAAAACCCTCACTTTCCTGAGTATATGCATCAAATATCCTTTCTTGATATGCTTCCGAAATTCCGATACCGGTATCAGTGATTGAAAGTGATAGCTGACCACTTCTGCTACCTAAGCTGAGCTTAACACTGCCTTCAAATGTGTACTTGAGTGCATTCTCAATTATGTTTGAGATTGCTTGTCGGATATAATACTCATCTCCAAATATCAACATTGAGTGATCCGCATTCAGTAGTTCAAATTCAAGAGACTTCTCATCAGCGAAGGGCTTGAATTCATTGAATAGGTGCTTTAGTATCGTGGACAAATTGAGCTCTTGAGGCTGAATTTTAATTGTACCGGCTTGTAGTTGAGAATTATTCAAAATGAAATCAACTGTTTTCATCAATCGATTACTCGATTTAGCTATATACCCAAAGAGCTGATGATCTTGATTAGAAATGGTTTCCTTAAGCCTCTTCTCAAGTAGATCAGAAAAACCAAGTATGCTGTTAAGTGGGGTACGTATCTCATGTGAGATATTGGCAATAAATTGATCCTTAACTTTGTTGGCAGCCTCAGCACTTGAAAGGGCTTCGGTAATTTCCAACTCAGCAGTCTTACGCTCGGAAATGTCACGAATAATTCCGGTATAAAACTTTTGATTATCCGATTCCCAGCTTGAGAGAGCTAGTTCAATTGGAAATTCGTTACCATCCTTCCGAACAGCTGAAATTTCAATTGTAGTTCCAATCTTAGTTTCCATTCCTCCATCCCGCGTGCAACGATCCATAGCTGGGTTGCGTGGTCCGCCGTTATACTGGGACCAAACACTCCTATACCTTTATATGAAAGCGTATGCAGAAGATCGATAAGCCCAATAAAAAAGTAGGCGATCCCAAGCAGTAGGATGGATTGATTATCAGAAAGCCTCCGAGTATTCCAAACCAGCAGGAATACACTCCAGGCTACAACGATTGAACTCAGCTCAGCCAGTGTATGAAACAATAGAAAATTTTTCTGACTAATAATGAAGAATGTGATGAGCAACCCACCACCTAAAAATAGTGATCTTTTAGGGAATATCCATTGAATCAGATTACGCAATTAATTGGTCCCTCATTTTTGGGTTAAATTAGAACATTCTTATACCAACATTTGTTAAGCTGTCAAAATAACCATCTGCCTAGGCGAAAGAAATCAAAAAGCAGCGTGGGGTCACCGCATCAAAATTACTCATGCGTCAACTTGTCTGAATGGTAAAAAGATAGCTGAATATTTTCAGGTTTGACGTGATTATGACATAGATGCTCAACCGATTTAGGACCCGGAATATCAAAACGCAGTTACGCAAATCTAGCGTCGACCTGCCTCTGGTTAATGGATGACAATAGGCAACTTGATGGTTACACTTGTCCCGGAATCTGCTTTGGAGTCCACGTAGATCCGACCTGAATGAAGGGCGAAAATTTTCTTGGCAATGGTCAACCCCAGCCCCAGGCCAGGAGTGTGCTTATATAAGATTTTTTCACCATGGTAGAAAGGCTCGAAAATAGATTCCAACTGTTCCGCCTCCATGCCCATCCCCTCATCAGAGATCTTCACAAAACATTGCCTCACGATTGGGTCAACATAAACAATGACACCAATCTGCTGTTCTGGATTGCTGAAAGTTGTTGAGTTTTCGAGAATAGCGCGAATCGCTTGTGCCAGAGCTTTGGCGTCCCCCATGATCGTGATCTGCTCATCTGGTAATCTGACATGCCATTTTACATGATTACTGGCTGTGGTCTGTTCGTCGATACAAGCCTGGATGAGCTGCTTAAAATCAAGCTCAATCATCTCCTCGATAGGATATGGTGTGAGTAATTCACCATACTCCAGCAATTTCTCGAATGTGGAAGTGAGACGCGAAACACCATCATTGATCATTTTGGTGAATTGTTGAATCTGGGGGTCATCCTCGCTTGATTGAAATTTTGAGGCAAGCATTTGGGCACCCATGGAAATAATCATCAAGGGGGTTCGCAGCTCATGATTGCTCACGGCGACAATACCTCGCCGATATTCTTCAGATGTGGAATCAGATTGAGACAGTAATGCTACGAGATAGCTGGCTGGGTCGTCTGGCATCTGTGAGATCATGCAATCACGATGTGTGATGGAGCCAGTGCCATCTTTGACCTGGACGGGTATTCGTCGATCCATATTTTCCTCGATGAGGGGAACTTGATTTTGCAGCTGACTGATAATGTAGTTTTGTAACTTGAGGTCTGTCTGAACAGTCTCATTTTTTTCGAAAGTGTGGCTTGTGATGTTATGCCATTGCTGGTCAATGATGAATAGCTCACCGTCTGCGAGTTTGAGCAGTTTTGCCAGTGTGCTAAATAAAGAGAGATCGGTTATGCTTGATTTCACGGTCATTTTAAAAAATAGGCTCGTATTACAGAATCAAAAGCTTTTTCACAGAATATAGTGCTAATGCTGAGTTGCTATCGGCCAATGCCAAGGTTTACTTTGAGCAACGATTAAATATGACTAATAATGCCTGATGGTTAAGTTGAGAAGATGAAAACGAGCACAAAATTAAAAAACATTCAGATCGCAAGACTAGAAGATCTCCCGATTCAAATCTGGTATATGGAATCGCCCCAAAAATATGGTCCTGCTAATCACGCACATTGCCGTTTCGTTGAGGCGGATGCTGATGCGTTGATGACCCACTCCCTTGATGCAATTACCAATATTGAGATCAAGACAAAATTCAGACGACTCTATGAGGAAAGATTTAGTGGGTCAAATATTACCACCTCTGAATTGCGCTTCCCTGAAAGTCAGCAGCTTCTAAACATAACCTCCATGCCCATTGAAATGGATGATGCTCCAGAAGCCAGACTGTTTTTTGCTCAACCTGCATTCTATTCGGCGGTGCCTTATGCCACCTTGCCCATTCCTGATGATCTCATGCAAGCGTCCCTGGCTGGTATGGGTGCAGGACTTTGGCATTGGAACGTGAAAACCGGGGAAACTGTTTTTGATGAAAAATGGGCCGAAATGCTGGGATATACCCTGGAAGAATTATCACCCATCAGTATCCAAACCTGGGAGGAGTTGACCCATCCTGATGATTTAAAAATGGCCGGGGAACTTTTAGCCCAACATTTCGAGGGTGAAACAGCAAAGTATGATGCCAAGCTTAGAATGAAACACAAGGATGGGCACTGGCTCTGGATCCACGACCGCGGTTCTGTTTATCAGCGCGATGAGGATGGCGACACTGTGCTCATGGCAGGTACACATGTTGATATTTCTGAGCGCCAACATTTATCTGAAATGCTTGATCGACAAACTGCATTTCAGTGGCTGGCCAGCAAGTTTTCTGTAAGGTTGCTTCAATCCCCAGCAGAGATCATGGATGATTCCATTGAAAATGGCCTTGGTCAGATCGGTCAATTCCTCAACAGTGACAGGGTCTACGTCTTCCGTTTTAATTCCGCCAAAGAGACCATGGACAATACCCACGAGTGGGTTGCTGAAGGGGTTTCTCCCGAAAAAGAAAATTTGAGGGAAGTGCCCTGGGCCGCGTTCCCCTGGTGGATGGACAAGCTTCTGAACGATGAGACGATCTATATACCTGACACGGCTAAAATTCCGACTGAGCAGACAGATTTGAAAGAGATATTGGAAATGCAATTGATCAAGTCGCTTATCGTTGTACCGATTAAGGGACGCATGGGTGTCATTGGATTTTGGGGTCTGGATTTTGTAAAAGACTTCTGGATCTTTGATGAATTTTCACATCAGGTTTTGAGATTCATCTCTTCCATCATTTCCGGAGCGTTGGAATCCACAACCGATCAAAAAAGGATTTTGGGATTGCTGCAGCAGTCACAAACCTCTTTCCGGAAGATTGCCGATCAAACCCAATCCATTATTCTAACCACTAATCTGGATCACCAGATTAACTACTTCAATACTGCTTTTTCCAATATCTTCGGCTACGTTGCAGATGATGTTCTTGGTAAACTCCCAGCACAGGCGCTTAGGGCACCCGTTCCAAAGCCTCGCCATGATATGAAGGTCTCTGAAGCTTTAAAAAAGACAGGTAAATGGACGGGTTACTTCCTTAATCTCACCAAAACGAAACGGTTAATTATTGAGTCTTCCGTGATCAGTCCCCTTTTCGGTTCAGAAGAGCTCGTTGTGGGCTACATCAAGATTGCAGAAAACGCGACCGCCAGGCTGAAACATGAAGAGTGGTTGAATATGTTTAATATAGCCCATCAATTGTCAGCGACTGTCAAGGCTGATTTTGCTGCCTTAATGCCTGAGATCAACCAGGTCATGGCTATGGACAACCAACTTATGGTTCCTCAACATATTATCTTTTTGCCGCTTAAAAATTTAATTTTAGACACGTTGACGGCGACCACGAGCCATCCTGAATTGACTCGGCGGATACTCGCAGATCCTATGGACCCAGACTTGGTTCTTCCAGATGATATCATCCATGGAAACATTAATCTATCACAGATCGTGAAGTTAGGGCAAAACGAACCCTGTATTTTTGATCAGCAACATTTTTTCAAGGAATACTTTAGTCATGTTGCTGGTGAGATCATTTTTGCTGAAGTGAGATCAGAACGCACCTGTTACGGTATTATCGCCATGTTACATGTTTATGACGTGAGTTATTATGATAGCACGGATACTGACAATCTGAATTCCCTTGGAAAGATACTCGGCATGGCATTGGGAGAGATCGAGATAAATAGCCTTATGCTCTCCCAGAATAGGCAGGAGCAGATATCTCAGTTGGCTTCAGGTCTCGCCCACGAGGTGAGAAATCCTTTGGCCGTCATTTCCATTGGCCTTGAATTGCTGGCTCGTAAACTGGATATGAATGATGAAACTGCGCAAAAAGCATTCTCAAATATTGAAAACTCTGTTGAAAGAGCCAACTCCATTGTTGAAAACTTAATGAGACTTGCTGTACCCGATGACCAAGAGACTGCCATATCCAGAATCAACCTGCATTCCGCTTTAAGTGATGCCATTGCCCTGGTTTCTTTTCATTTGCGGCAAAAGAACATCAGAATCAATTTGAAGTGTTCACGAACCCACTACGTCCTGGGAAACAAGGAAGGTCTACTGAAAGTTTTTGTGAACCTTAGCCTGAATGCTATTCAGGCTATGGATAGGGGAGGCTTGATTGAGATTACGAGCCAAGAAAAAGGTTCAGAAGAAATATGCATTTCGCTAAAAGATAATGGGCCGGGGATACCTGAAACGGATTTGGGTAGGGTTCTCAAACCGTTTTTTTCCACAAAAAAAGACAATCACGGCTCAGGAATGGGATTGTTTATCTGCGCTGAAATCATTCAGCGCTTTCATGGTTCATTAGAAATTAGCAATAACCCAGACGCTGGCGTTACAGTCCAGGTAATATTAAAACAAGAATAAAGGATAAATGAATGCGTAAAGTACTATTTGTTGATGATGAGATTGGGTTTTTAGAGAATCTCCAAATGCTCTTCAGTGGAGACCCTGATCTTGAAATCGCGGTGGTCAGTGAACCGGAAATGGCCTTGCATAAAGCAATCAATTTTAAGCCCGAAATTATTTTCCTGGACGTTTCCATGCCCAAGATGGATGGTGGAGAGCTGGCTGTTATGTTGAGAGAAAATGCCATCACAAAGCAGATCCCCATTGTGTTTATTACAGCAGTTGTAACCTCAGCCGAACGTGGTGTCCATGGTGGGCAGATCTTCTTGCCCAAGCCCATCAAAAGCGCCGAGATCAAAGCTATTGTCAAGGAATTGTTAGGCTAATATCCAGTCTGTCTTGGTTGGCCGTCGGATCTTAAACCTTCGCTTGGAGTCGTAGTGCTACCACGTACTGGACGACAGAACTTTAATGAGCTGTTCTGAGCGCTCCAGGTTCATCTTTTTTCTGATGCGATATCGATAGATCTCGATTGATTTTGGTGTTAGTTTCGTCAAATGGGAAATTTCTTTAGTTCGTAATCCAAGCCTGACCAAAATACAGATTTTGATCTCTCTATCTGTAAGCAGGGGGAAGCGGTTCCACAAGCTTGGGACAAATTCTGGGTGTAGTTCGTTAAAGTAGGATTTAAACTCTTCCCAATTGATCTCGGGCTTAACATTTGATCTCAGCTTTTTTATTAAACTGGTACGATCCAGATTTTTTGACTCCAGTGTCTTTACGATGGACTCAATTCTCTCAGCATTCTCGTTTGCCTGCAGGGTTTGAGTCACCAGATCAGCTTCTCTGCCAGCTAATTTCTTTTCGTAGCTGACTTCAGATTCCTCGCGTTTTCGCTCTTCAGCTCGGACAATCAGATTTTTGACGACTTTGGAAAGGGCTTGTTTCTCGAGCTCCTCCTGCTTTTTTGTCTGATTGGGCAGGATCACGCCAGAGATCATGCCGGTCTCAGGCTGCACATGTCCAATCAACAGAAACCACACCAGTTGCCCCTGTGAGAGCCCCTGATACTCAAAAAAGAATTCAGATGTTGTATTTAATTTCGCCTCTCGAAGCAGATAAAATAATTCTTTATGGAATTCTACCGAGATCTCCTGAATAATGGGGTGCTCCGCGAGAAGCTCTGAGCTAATTACCCAGTTCGCGTTTATTGAGCTGAACAGCCTGAGATCAAAAGAATCCGTCTTTTGGTCATAAGACCAAAACATCAGCCTTAAATCTTTGGAGACAGTTTCAATTAGGTGCTGGCTCACGGGTTAAGTATTCCTTCCGTGGTAGGAAGAAAGTCTTGGATGCACTTTGAGAGCGCCTCCCGCAATAGTTGTAGGAGCTTTGAGGGTGACCACGCCAGATGATTTTGGATTATTCTCGGTGCTGGCTGGAACCGTGCTCCTGGTTTTGATCTCACACCTTCTTTATTCATACCTTTTGAGCATCCTCTCAATTTATAAATGATGTAGAGTTTATGTAGAGTTGTGCCTCGATTAAATTATAATATATTTCTCGTAATCAATTGTTGAGATCAACTATTTGAGATCCATCTACATAAAGAAAAGGGTTTTCCATGATTAATGTAATTGGTGTCATTTTCACTTTCCCTCCCATATTCATGTCACTTTGGGTCATTGCCTCTATCATGACCAGGCAAACCCATTGCAGCAGTTGTGGTAAAAATCTCAAGGTCCGACATGGTCATCTGATAGAAGTTGATATGCACCATAGTCGACTCGACAAATATTGCTGTGACCCATGTCTTCTGAAACAAGCTCAAAGTATTTCAGAAAATATTTATGAAGCATAAATGCAATCTGGTGTTTTATCTATCCCTTTTTGTATACAGCTATGGTCTGTCCGCGAGTCCGTCAGAGACCTTGGTCTCTGTGGAAATAGACACCGACCATGTCTCATTTGATCACCAGGCCAAAGATGTTGAAATCATTGCGTTGGGCGCTGAGCATGCTGCATTCTCATCTGACTCAACCCAGTACGTCATCCTCAGAGAAGAGCTGGATTATATCCAATTCCATTTGGATACAAACTTTAGTGGCTTCCTTCACAGTGAACCGGTACAGTATAAGGACACGCTCTACACGCGTCAAGGTGATATCATTACTGCCCTTGTGTTGGATATGTCTCCCAAAGGTGTGCAATGCATTGTTGGAGGGACCCAGAATCGAACATTTTTCCCAAAAGAGATGCTAGCGTTCATGTCCCTGCCTGCATATGGGCTATCGATCCCGTTTTAGATGGTTGAAAACGCCCAGGCTGCCTCATTGGAAACAAACATAAATATAGCCATTGGTAATGCTGAACGACTAATCACCGAACTTGAGCTACTCCAAACTGAACTGAATAACGGAAAGCCAGATAAGGTGTATACGCAATCCTTGAAAGTAATCTGGGCCAGTACACTCAGTTCCGAAAGTGTTGGACTACTGATTAAAAAAATAAGTATGGATATATAATATGACGAACAATTCTGAAAATCGACCTTGCTCACATCACATTTCTCTGAGATATGTTCGACTATCTGTGTGGGTGATTACTCTGTTTGCTTTGTCTTCCTGTTCCACGGGTGTGCAGGTAAATGTTGGGATTCTCTGGGATGACGATTCGTATTATTCAAGCGACAAATCTTGGTATGTTGGCATTGCTAACGGGAATCATCTTGATGTGTGGAGTGATGTGATGGCACCCATTGTCACGCGACAGGTCCTATCTGGACAAGACTGTGAGGAATCTTTTCTGCTGCCAGATGATGACTACTCGGAGCTGACTGCATTTGTATTCTGCGATACGAACAACAACCAGGTATATGATGATGGCATAGACGATCTAACCGGATTTAAGCCCGGCTCACGTGATGAGTATGATAACTACTATCTGGCAGTAGGGGCTTACCATTAATTTGGAGGAAGGCAGTGAGAAGGGGGGAGGCACGAGTTCGGCGACGCACTCGCATATCTCTTTTCTATCAGTGTTGCAGGCAAGTGCTCATGTATTCTCGAGAACTGAATCTCAATTAATTTAAGGATCGTTCATGGAACAAACCCAATCAGCACTTCAAAGCGGGAGCATCCCCACAGAGATACCTGGGGTTAAATTTCAGTCGGCAGACTTTGATTCAAGGGCTTGCGTCAGCAAATCCCATTTATTCAGAGCTTCACATTCCAATAATGGCCAAGAGATAAACCAGTGCTGTTCTGTGGAAAATCAGGATTTCACACAAATGAATCGGGGAGCGTTATGAATCGAGTAGGTGCCGGCTACATTTGTTGCCCAAAATGTAAATCGGTGCGGATTCACCTGCTCCATACCCACGCGTGGATGGTCCTCCTCACCAGGAAGAAGAAGTTTTATTGTCCCCCCTGCGACAAGGTTTTTGCACACAGACCAATTTCCCGGATGATTAGTATATCATGGGAATCATGATGTAACGGAAGAGGGGACTAGTAACAGCGAAAACGGTGGAAATGATTGACAGCTTTGAAGTATTGATAGTAGGCGCTGAGGCAGACAATACCCCCCTAATATACTGCCTCACCCTGCTATTTATATGAACGTGAAAATGCAGTGTAGTATGACCGGGCTAGCTAGTAAACGTTTATCAACTTATCCTTGGGGTGTGTCTGAGTATTGCCCTCGACTCCCTCAACCCTCCATTTGGGGATGATCATTACCTGGAATGCACCCCAGGGCGAGTTGATTTACCAGTTGATCATGCTGAATATTGATGCCCTTCTCGCATCTTCCGAGGCTGACGTGTGTCCTGACTTGCTCCTTTGATCTCAATTAAAATTTTGGCGGTTCTCTTGTGCGCTATGAAGCAAGAATCCTGTGATTTTGGGATGCTGCAGGGCTGTGAGATATACTGAAAAGTTCTCAGAGGCTTAGGAATTGCTCTGCCCCTTCTGCTGGGGCTGTCGTTCGGTATTATTTCAGTATACAAATAGCCGAAGAATAATCCACATTCTTCGGCTCTCTTTTTGTATAAGGGATACGAATGCGTTTTAATCGTATGTCCAAGTTTATCGTTTCCCTAATTCTTGAATATTTATCGCTGTTCCCCTGGTTAATCCTGTACTGAAAAGTGGGCCGATAGATCCCACGGATAGTCACTTTCTGGATTCACAAGGTTTCTTGGCTTGTTGGTCATAGAATTCAATCTCCACAAAATTTATTACTAACTGGACATCACCTGCGTCCCGTACGACCTGGCAAATGCGAGACGATGGAATAGAAAGTGCCGACCCGTTTGCTCCCAGCCTAAAGTTTAGGCGTTGATCTGGTGGTGGATTTTCCTGGACACGAATGAAATCGGGTGCATGTTTTGTGGTTTCATCGGCACAATCATATTCACTCCGTTCCTCAGTTGAAATGATGGAGGGGATATAAAAATAGTGTTTACGGCTTTTGGTCGATCTCTGGCCTGCCATCAATGATCCCAAGAATTGCACCGATGGTGACTGATAAAATTGCAAGAAACATGTTCATGATATTTATCCCCTTTATAGTCTAGAGATAAAATAATATGCAATTTGAATTTAGTAACACTACATAAACACTATTGTGTATTTTGGTAGATCAACGCTAATAATCTCAACCAGACCAACAGGTTCCTAAGCATTCGGCCAAAAACACGCATCAACAATTTCGTGGTGTTATAAAATTTCCAAGAGAAATGGTTATCACCAGTGATGTCTTTTGTCAGAATTTTGAAAGCAGATCACCCTTTTTTTCCTTTTAAGCCCCGCCATTCACACCTGCAGCAATGTGTTCTGAGTTCAGCCAAAGCCCAAATGACTTCAGAGTGTGTGTTCTATTTGTAGTAGCGTTATAATTGAAATTAGTCTAATGGAGTCCACGAGGATATTACCTGACCACTGCATCTCCATGTGGAAAGGGCTTTGTGAGGCAGGTATTTCGTGGATGAGGAAGGCGAGAACTCTCCTACTTTTGTGTGTCGAGATCTGAAAATTCTGAACACAAAGTGGTTTTTCGCTAAGATGTAATAGATAAGGTAGATCAGGTATTAGCTGTAAGTCGTCAAAGTAATTCGGACAAGATCGCTTAAAAAATAAGAGACACTTTCCGGGCCTCCAACATATTAAGCAAACACCTCATGGTGCTGCGATTTCATGTTAATACGCTTCCTCATCTGAA
>Ga0209559_1000892_pt1 | contig 15935 bp, 9 predicted proteins | sample SaaInlV_110m_DNA_FD_184677 | JGI IMG/M metagenome (GOLD analysis project Ga0209559, IMG submission 184677) | Marine microbial communities from expanding oxygen minimum zones in the Saanich Inlet - Saanich Inlet SI074_LV_165m_DNA (SPAdes) (version 2) | ecosystem: Environmental > Aquatic > Marine >...
GCTTTTACTCGTCTCTCTACTTCTGACTTTGGGCTCATTATTGGCTCCTTTTTCGGGTTGTTAGCCGCCCAAAGTATCTCTTATTTATTTAGATCAAATGAACCGAATTGGTCTGACTCCACACAATCTCCATCTTTAGAAATTGCTCCCATATAATGATCTCTGTTCCAACTATAACCCAAATAGATTCGATTATTTTTATCACATAATAGATCTATTACTGTAGTATATGGTCTAAACCACCTTTCGTATCCCTCGTTATCCAATGATATGACACCCTGAACATTGTTCGTATCTTTGCATGTATAATATAGGTTGCCCAGATAGTCAATTGTTGGACCAGCATATGTTTGTATTTTTTTAAGGCCAAGACTGTCAATGCTCGTTTGCCATCTTAAATCTCCTCCTTGAGTTAGACACACAATTGATCTTTCACTATCTGAGACGTAGTAGATGTTACCAGCATTGTCAATCATCATATGAAAAATCCAGCTCTCAAGTGCAGGATATTGCCAGAGCATCTCACCGTCAGTGGAGAATGCAAAGATATGAGCACCATCTGCAAAGTATATTTGTTCACCATCTGGAGAGATGACTATCGGCAAATATCCAAGTGATGAATGAACTGGAAAGGTAAATGTCCATCTCTCTGCACCATTGTTATCCAACGAAACAACTCTTTTGGGATCTCCAGTGATAAAATATAATTCTCCAGATAAACCGATTGTTACATTTGTCAGGTGATCAATGACTTGATTTTCCCACAGAGCTTCATATGATTGCCCTTCCATTTTCCATATAGATCGTTTATTGGGGATCAGATATTGATCATTCGCCACCATTGAGGGGACGTTGCCCACTTCTGGACTATGTTCTATTGATAAATCCCAATCTAGACTATCCTGAGAATTAAAATACTCCAATACAGTCGTTCCACTCTTCGTGCCTAGTCGATATATACCATTTTCATTATCAAGGGCCATTGGCGATTCATAATAGTTTTCCGTTGGTATCAGAGTGGCTCCCTGAATAGATGTAACACCTGCTTCGCTACTCCTGTTTGTGCCTTGGGGATCATGTCGAACCATTGGATAAGGTGTGTCAGCTAGAGTTGGCCAAGGGATTTGTTCTTGGGGATATAAATCTTCTACTTCATCTGGGATTGGATCATCACAACTATACAATCCAACCAAGAGAAGGATTAGTCCACATAAAATGATGAGCTGTATTGCTTTGTTCATATCGCCCCCACGAAGTTGAAATGCTACTCGAATGTAGCCTATAGAGCTAATTAATCAAGGGTAGTATAACCTACTATATGTCGAGGTGGACCAAACTACCTGAACTCAGTAGTATTTATAGGGGCAACAAAAAAGGCCAGCGATGCTGACCTTTATATGTACTCCGGACAGGATTGACTCCAGAACTCTATCACTTCGTTTTGAGTTCTTCTCGTCTTACTCGGTCTTGCCACCGGCAACACCTCGTTTCGAACAAACAGGTTCTCATCTGCTGCCAAACAAATGAAAAATGCCTCAGAAGAGGCATTTTCATTTGTACTCCGGACAGGATTGACTCCAGAACTCTATCACTTCGTTTTGAGTTCTTCTCGTCTTACTCGGTCTTGCCACCGGCAACACCTCGTTTCGAACAAATAGGTTCTCATCTGCTGCCAAACAAATGAAAAATGCCTCAGAAGAGGCATTTTCATTTGTACTCCGGACAGGATTCGAACCTGTGACCCACGCCTTAGAAATCCGTTGCCTTTTAAGCTATATAAGGGTTTGCAGGGAGTCAGTGACTAAAAAGTGACTATTTTGAAAAAGTTTTGAAATTTCGATGTAAAAAGCCCCTGATTTTGGTCAGGGGCTTTGTGTTTTCAGGTATTCTTTCAGACTATTTCAAGTAGAGCATCTTCACAACTTTTCTGTATTCACCGGCTTGAATTTCGGTAAAATACATTCCCGATTTGACTTGATTACCATCAGAATCGGTGCCGTTCCACTTCATCTGATAATAACCAGCTTGTTTAGCCTCATCTAAGGTGTTGTAAACTGTACGACCTCCCACATCGAAGATTCTGATAATTATATCGCTTTCACTTGGCAGCTCGTATTCAATGGTGGTTGTTGGATTGAAAGGGTTCGGATATAAGTTCACCTCAAACTCCGATGGCAATAATCCAGAACCTCCATGGGCGATATCTTTTGAGATGGGTCCATCGCCCATAATTGAAATGACATTTGAGTATCCATTTGACAAGGTATCACCGTTACCTGCGACGCTACGAATTTTGTATTGGAATAGGTAGTTTTTTGGAAGGAATGTTACATCATCATCTAAATAATATCTGACGGTGAGGTTGTGGGCAATACAGTCCCAACCACCCTGATACCCCCGATAAACGTCATAAGTTTCGATGTCATATAGCTCTTCAGTACCATCCCAGGATAACCTAGGGGATCCAGATACCTTTGTATATGCCAGATTGCTAGGATTAGCTGGTTGAAATTCTGTTAAGTCGGGTGATCCATCTACCCAATCTGCCTCACAGCTATCCCAAAGAGCCCATATTGCAAGTGTATCATTATTTGGAATATCGGTCCAATTATTTGAGTAGTATGGAATACACTCTTCAGCCCCTTTCCAGGACCAATTTGTATCATTCTGAGTATCTTCCTTTCCGAATCTCAAATAAAAATCAACAGGAGTTCCCATGTCATCCCGTAAATCGAGATAAAACTTCCGCTCCGTGCTTTGAAATACGGTTGATATCTTGTATACACCGAAAGACAAAGTATCCCAAGGTTCCACTACGGGCAAGTTTCCACCATAGCCAAGGTGATCAAACACATAACCAAAAGAATCATTTTCAGTTGACTGGGTGTAGTTAGCAATAACGGTAAACCGGCCGCCTCTGAAGTCATTTGTGGTGAGATGGTAAAATTGACCATCCCAAACATCCTCATAGGTAGTATCAACAAATACAAGATCAGAATTTGAATAATTATACAGCCAAATTTCATACCCAGTAGTTCTGAGCTGTCCATTGGCTACCATTGCGCCCATGGACAACAAGACCCATAAAACCATCTTATTTAAACCTCTCATAACATCCCCCTTTAATGAAGTTTTATTGCATGGAGATTAAAACCATAGAGAGTGTATACAACCTCGCCTGAAGCGGTGATAACCGGTGCATTCGCCAATCTGCCATGGATGTTTGATAGTTCAAACTCCCAGACGATATCACCATCTTCAGATATAGCACCCATAAAGTGATTTGGATAACTTGTGTGACCATAATAAATATGATTGTTTCTGTCAGACACTAAATCGGCAACAGTAACCACTGGTCTGAACCATCTGCCAAAACCCTCATTATCCAGCGAAATCACTCCAACTAATCCTGAAGTATCTTTAGCGGAATAATATAGGTTACCACCAAAATCGATTGTAGGTGCGGTAGTAGTGTGTATCCTCGTTATGCCTAGACTATTTATAGTAGTTTGCCATCGAACCTGACCGAGTGGAGTGACGCAAAGGATAGATGATAATTGGTTTGCAAAGAAATATATGTTACCAGCATTGTCTATCATCAGGAAGCCTACCCAACTTTCTTCCGTAGGAAATTGCCAGATAAGCTCCCCTTCCGTTGAAAGACAGGTGATATCCTCTCCAGAACTAAAATAGATATATTCGCCCCCGGGGGACATGACAATTGGAGTTGGTCCTAAGTTAGTATGAACTGGGTTTTCATGACTCCACCTCAATGATCCATCACTATTTAAGCAAATTAACTCAAGAGGATCGCTTGCGAAATAATACAGTTCTCCTGAAAGACCAATTGTGATATTACTTGCGGTATAATCAACATTTTGATATTCCCAAATTACTTCTCGGGTTTGCATATCCAGCGCCCAGATAGATCTTTGTCCCGGGATATAAATTCTGTTGTTGGAAGCGAGCGTTGGGGCAAATACTATCTCTGGATCATAATCAATTGGTAGCCGCCAATCGAGGTATGAATAGGTTACATTAAAATGTTCCAAAATGGTCCAGTGTTCATCTGTCCCTAGTCGCAGTAAGCCATTGTCGGAATCCAACACAGCCGGTGATTCATAGTAAGCATCTGTCGCTACTAAAGAGACACCATTCACGGTGTTTAACCCTTCCTCACCACTCCTGTTTGTACCTTGAGGATCATGACGAACCATGGGCCAAGGCGTATCGGCTAGAGATGGCCATGGGATTTGCTCTTGGGGATATAAATCTTCTACTTCATCTGGGACTGGATCATCACAACTATACAATCCAACCAAGAGAAGGATTAGTCCACATAAAATGATGAGCTGTATTGCTTTGTTCATATCGCCCCCACGAAGTTGAAATGCTACTCGAATATAGCCTATTGGGCTAATTAATCAAGCGGTGAAGTGGTTCTGATAACCTACTATATGTCGAGTAAGGCAAAACTACCTGAACTCAGTAGTATTTATAGAGGCAATAAATAAGGCCGGTAATGCAGATCTGTTTTTATGTACTCTGGACCTGTCTTCGCTCTTCGAGCTACGACAAGGCAGGCAGGATTGCTGTTCGCTCCGCTCCAGCTTACTGCGCTCATCCACAGGATGAGACTCCGTTTCGAACAAACAGGTTCTCATCTGCTGCCAAACAAATGAAAAATGCCTCAGAAGAGGCACTTTCATTTGTACTCCGGACAGGATTGACTCCAGAACTCTATCACTTCGTTTTGAGTTCTTCTCGTCTTACTCGGTCTTGCCACCGGCAACACCTCGTTTCGAACAAATAGGTTCTCATCTGCTGCCAAACAAATGAAAAATGCCTCAGAAGAGGCATTTTCATTTGTACTCCGGACAGGATTCGAACCTGTGACCCACGCCTTAGAAATCCGTTGCCTTTTAAGCTATATAAGGGTTTGCAGGGAGTCAGTGACTAAAAAGTGACTATTTTGAAAAAGTTTTGAAATTTCGATGTAAAAAGCCCCTGATTTTGGTCAGGGGCTTTGTGTTTTCAGGTATTCTTTCAGACTATTTCAAGTAGAGCATCTTCACAACTTTTCTGTATTCACCGGCTTGAATTTCGGTAAAATACATTCCCGATTTGACTTGATTACCATCAGAATCGGTGCCGTTCCACTTCATCTGATAATAACCAGCTTGTTTAGCCTCATCTAAGGTGTTGTAAACTGTACGACCTCCCACATCGAAGATTCTGATAATTATATCGCTTTCACTTGGCAGCTCGTATTCAATGGTGGTTGTTGGATTGAAAGGGTTCGGATATAAGTTCACCTCAAACTCCGATGGCAATAATCCAGAACCTCCATGGGCGATATCTTTTGAGATGGGTCCATCGCCCATAATTGAAATGACATTTGAGTATCCATTTGACAAGGTATCACCGTTACCTGCGACGCTACGAATTTTGTATTGGAATAGGTAGTTTTTTGGAAGGAATGTTACATCATCATCTAAATAATATCTGACGGTGAGGTTGTGGGCAATACAGTCCCAACCACCCTGATACCCCCGATAAACGTCATAAGTTTCGATGTCATATAGCTCTTCAGTACCATCCCAGGATAACCTAGGGGATCCAGATACCTTTGTATATGCCAGATTGCTAGGATTAGCTGGTTGAAATTCTGTTAAGTCGGGTGATCCATCTACCCAATCTGCCTCACAGCTATCCCAAAGAGCCCATATTGCAAGTGTATCATTATTTGGAATATCGGTCCAATTATTTGAGTAGTATGGAATACACTCTTCAGCCCCTTTCCAGGACCAATTTGTATCATTCTGAGTATCTTCCTTTCCGAATCTCAAATAAAAATCAACAGGAGTTCCCATGTCATCCCGTAAATCGAGATAAAACTTCCGCTCCGTGCTTTGAAATACGGTTGATATCTTGTATACACCGAAAGACAAAGTATCCCAAGGTTCCACTACGGGCAAGTTTCCACCATAGCCAAGGTGATCAAACACATAACCAAAAGAATCATTTTCAGTTGACTGGGTGTAGTTAGCAATAACGGTAAACCGGCCGCCTCTGAAGTCATTTGTGGTGAGATGGTAAAATTGACCATCCCAAACATCCTCATAGGTAGTATCAACAAATACAAGATCAGAATTTGAATAATTATACAGCCAAATTTCATACCCAGTAGTTCTGAGCTGTCCATTGGCTACCATTGCGCCCATGGACAACAAGACCCATAAAACCATCTTATTTAAACCTCTCATAACATCCCCCTTTAATGAAGTTTTATTGCATGGAGATTAAAACCATAGAGAGTGTATACAACCTCGCCTGAAGCGGTGATAACCGGTGCATTCGCCAATCTGCCATGGATGTTTGATAGTTCAAACTCCCAGACGATATCACCATCTTCAGATATAGCACCCATAAAGTGATTTGGATAACTTGTGTGACCATAATAAATATGATTGTTTCTGTCAGACACTAAATCGGCAACAGTAACCACTGGTCTGAACCATCTGCCAAAACCCTCATTATCCAGCGAAATCACTCCAACTAATCCTGAAGTATCTTTAGCGGAATAATATAGGTTACCACCAAAATCGATTGTAGGTGCGGTAGTAGTGTGTATCCTCGTTATGCCTAGACTATTTATAGTAGTTTGCCATCGAACCTGACCGAGTGGAGTGACGCAAAGGATAGATGATAATTGGTTTGCAAAGAAATATATGTTACCAGCATTGTCTATCATCAGGAAGCCTACCCAACTTTCTTCCGTAGGAAATTGCCAGATAAGCTCCCCTTCCGTTGAAAGACAGGTGATATCCTCTCCAGAACTAAAATAGATATATTCGCCCCCGGGGGACATGACAATTGGAGTTGGTCCTAAGTTAGTATGAACTGGGTTTTCATGACTCCACCTCAATGATCCATCACTATTTAAGCAAATTAACTCAAGAGGATCGCTTGCGAAATAATACAGTTCTCCTGAAAGACCAATTGTGATATTACTTGCGGTATAATCAACATTTTGATATTCCCAAATTACTTCTCGGGTTTGCATATCCAGCGCCCAGATAGATCTTTGTCCCGGGATATAAATTCTGTTGTTGGAAGCGAGCGTTGGGGCAAATACTATCTCTGGATCATAATCAATTGGTAGCCGCCAATCGAGGTATGAATAGGTTACATTAAAATGTTCCAAAATGGTCCAGTGTTCATCTGTCCCTAGTCGCAGTAAGCCATTGTCGGAATCCAACACAGCCGGTGATTCATAGTAAGCATCTGTCGCTACTAAAGAGACACCATTCACGGTGTTTAACCCTTCCTCACCACTCCTGTTTGTACCTTGAGGATCATGACGAACCATGGGCCAAGGCGTATCGGCTAGAGATGGCCATGGGATTTGCTCTTGGGGATATAAATCTTCTACTTCATCTGGGACTGGATCATCACAACTATACAATCCAACCAAGAGAAGGATTAGTCCACATAAAATGATGAGCTGTATTGCTTTGTTCATATCGCCCCCACGAAGTTGAAATGCTACTCGAATATAGCCTATTGGGCTAATTAATCAAGCGGTGAAGTGGTTCTGATAACCTACTATATGTCGAGTAAGGCAAAACTACCTGAACTCAGTAGTATTTATAGAGGCAATAAATAAGGCCGGTAATGCAGATCTGTTTTTATGTACTCTGGACCTGTCTTCGCTCTTCGAGCTACGACAAGGCAGGCAGGATTGCTGTTCGCTCCGCTCCAGCTTACTGCGCTCATCCACAGGATGAGACTCCGTTTCGAACAAACAGGTTCTCATCTGCTGCCAAACAAATGAAAAATGCCTCAGAAGAGGCACTTTCATTTGTACTCCGGACAGGATTCGAACCTGTGACCCACGGCTTAGAAATCCGTTGCCTTTTAAGCTATATAAGGGTTTAGAGGGTGTCCGTCACCAAAAAGTCTCCATTTTGAAAAAGTTTTGATCTCGAGGTGAACAGCCCCGATTTTCGGTCAGAGACTGTTGAGCCAAACTTTTAGACAGTTCACCATTAACAGACGTGATTAAGAAAATAAATCTTTACGATTAGGACCCGAAAGAGCTATAATCAATTTTGGTTTCAAGCACACCTGATGAGTTGAAATTCGACCAAATCCCAATATTATCACCACTTTTTTTCGCCCCGGCTTCCTTCAGGTTTCCATTTTCCCACCACTTCAATATATGACCCTCCTCAATTCCCTTGCGATATGAAACTTCAGCCTCAAGATTACCATTTTTATACCAGGTTTTCTTAACACCCACCATTTCCCCCAGGGAGTAATATCCTTGTGACGTTAAAACACCCTTGTCGTTCCACTCTTTAGACTCGCCGTGTAATAGTCCCATCAAGAAGTTCTGACGTTTTTCCAATTTTCCATTAGAAAAGAAATATTTCTGTTCCCCATTACGAATATCGACTTTATAATTTTCTTCTTTGAGTAAGATACCGTTATCTGCCCAGCTCAACCATGCTCCATCCTTTTTCCCTAGAGCATATTCGCCCTTAATCTTTAACTGATCATTGCTAAAATATTCCTCGTACTTGCCGTGCAGCTTGTTCGATTTCATTGATTTTACGAGAATCCTCGTTCCATCAACTCGATATAACTCTTCGTAATCTAACAAATCATTTGTATATGATCTTTGTTGCAGGATTTGTCCTGCCTCAGTCTTGTGTGTCCAGTCACCATCTTTTTTACCACCCTTGAAGTTTCCAGATACCTGAGTACGGCCAGAAGGGAATACGCGGGTGTATAACCCCTGCTTGATACCATTTGAATAGGTTGTATAATCTCTATACCCATCCTCGACTATCTCATTCCAGATACCATCTTTCTTGTCATCCTTGTATGTACCTTCACTTGACAACTGGTTCTCTTGGTTGAGTTCAGAATAGGAGCCCTGTTTTTTTCCCATCTTATAGGAAACTCTTCTTTTGATTATGAGCTTATATTCCTCAGAAAGGCCATCGAGGATATCGTTCCTATATTGTTCCAGGCTGGTTTTAGTTGAGTTTCCATCGTAAGTAATCCAGCTTCCATTTTTCGTGTTGTTTTGGAATACCCCTTCCTGCCTGACTTTACCATTATCATAGTAATAGACCCAAATTCCATCTTTTAGTCCATCCCTATAGTGACCTTCATGCTTAAGTATTGTACCAGAAGAATCCTTAATCCCACCTGAGAATGGCTCGTTGGATCCTCTCAAGAAGCTAACACCATTCCTATTTTCAAGCTGATTGCTATTAAGGAATTTTTCAACCAGTATATTCTGATTCAATAATTCGGGAGAACCACCACAATTGAAAATAAATATCACTAGAGTTATTTTTAACCAAATTGACAATAACTTTTTCATTTTTTACACCTCAAATTGAATACCACTAATACTGCTCTCGGATCTTCTCCCGATCAATCTTAGTCTTTTTGTTTTATAAATAGGCACAAACTTAACTGTCTTTCTACAAGAGACAAGTTCGTGACATTTACTATCATGATTGATCGTGACCTATGTCAAGTTGCTTGTAAATCATCAAAGCAATTCGGATCCTTAATGCTGACTCCAGCCTCTACTCATTCCACCCAATCTACACACAACAACACCGCAAATCAGAATTGGATACGACAAACGATTTCTAATCATTTGCCTCGCATTGTTTCTATTATACTTACAGACACAACATACTGGTAACATACCGTTGGACTCTAAAGCTGCGTGTTTTGCGTGTTGCGGGAGTTGGATAGGAAACAATGTGTATAAATAGCCCCTGGTTTTTAGGGCAGGGGCTTGTATATAACGGTTTGCAGATGATTCTTACTTCTGCCTCAACCATCCGACAATATGTTCACTATCGGATAGATGAATGCAAAGTAAGCCCTGCAACTGTAAATGCTGAGCTCAGAACTTTACAATCATTCTTCAATATCCTAATCGCTCATGATTACGTCCAGATCAATCCGATCATGAGTGTAAAATTGTTGCCCGCTGAGAATAAAGAACCTCAAACATTTTCTGACGATGAGATAGAAAAGATACTTAACGAGGTGGATGATTCAAATTATATGGATCTTATCCAGATGTATTTACACACTGGTGCAAGACGGGCTGAGCTTTTGCTGCCTAATTTCACTTGGGAGAATGTTGATTTTAAAGGTAGAATGATTCGACTGCGTGGAAAGTTCGACAAGGAACGGCTAGTGCCTTTGGACAACAAGGCGTTTGACATTCTGAAGAAGCGGAAATTCCAACAGAAGCTCGAACATCCTTTCAACTTCGACTATGATTACATGTACAAGAAAATAAAGAAGTACATCACTAATGCAGGAATTCTCGATGGTACACTTCATGGACTTCGCAGAACGTTCGGAAGCAAACTTGTACAATCAGGAGTTGATATATATGTTGTATCAAAACTTTTGGGACACTCATCAGTGAAGGTGACAGAACAAGCCTACATACATCTTCTTGATTCGAACCTTAAAGATGAAGTCGGGGTATTGGATGGCTTATGGTAGCCTTTAAGCTTGATCCATACTGAGAAGCCCGGCATTCGCTGGGCTTTTTTTTGTCCTGCATCCTGTCTCACAGTCCTATACCTGGCCACATTTCATGAAACCTATATCCGCTAAGGTTTTCTATCCAATCAGCCATTTTTTAGGGACTGGATACATTAGTCTAAACTATGCATCAACAGAATAGCCCATATCACTTCGTAGGTCGGGTTTGGCTAGAGGTTAGGTATGCGATGTACCAATAAGTATGATATTGCCTAGTCGTGATATTAAGTTTAGTTTTCTTCACCACATTTGTTTAAACTAAATATTACCGTTTTTCAAGCAGATGACTACTAACAAAGAGCATTAACCATGAATTATATATATAAACGTATTGGGTTGTTATTTCTGGTATTTATCCAACTGTGCCTCGGCCTTTCCGAAAACAATAAACAGGTTGTGATGGTTTCTATTTCTACCGAAGGATTTGAAAATGATATCTTAGCTCCAATTGAAGCCAGAGTTATCTATGCTGTAAGGGAGTCAAACCGCTACAATGTTATTGAAAGAAGCGAATTAGATCTAATCTTAAAAGAACATAAACTATCGCTATCTGGGCTCGTGAAAAATTCGTCAACCATCAACCCTGGTGAGCTTATCGGAGCTCAATTCTCAATTTTTGGGAAAGTAAATAATTTAGACGGTTTTTATACCTTAGACTTTAAGCTCATCAATAATTCTTCTGGGAGCATAGAAAAAGCTGTTAATCTTCAAATTCCTCCCTCCATAACTAGCATCTTTAATCACATCCCATCTGCCATTGCAGCACTAGTGGATGCCAGCTCCCCAACTGCTGAAATTCGTGAGATCCCAGTTAGGGCCATACGGCTAGGTGCAAATACCTTAAGTATTTCACCCCTGTCAACTTTCCAAGTACATAGGGGACCGGTAACTGCCATTATATCCAACGATCAAATATTCTACTCTGTTGGTGAAAAGGGCGAAATCTATGAATGGGAATTTTTAAATAATTATAGTCATCGATCCATTTTTGAATATCCTTATTGGAATTTTGTCCACAGTTCACTCACAGAATCGGGAAAATACCTTTTCGTCACAGGAGCCGATGGTGTTATTTACTTGTGGGATACTTCAAGATGGGGTAACCCATTTCAGTTGAAAGCCTCTAGCCACAGAATAACCGCAATCACGATTTCAAACGATGATACAAAACTTTATACTTCAAACATGAAAGGTCAATTGGATGTTTGGGATATTGAAACTCAGCAACACTTATCTACAGCCCCCCTCTTTTCCGCAAGAGTCATTTCATTATCAGTAAATAGCGATGATAAAGCTCTCATTTCCTTTGATAATGTTGGCAACCTCGACCTATACCATTTTGACTCAGAGGCAAAGATATTTTCCGAGAATACCCGGCAGAGCGGTGGGCTTGACCTAATTAGTGCACATGAGGGAAATAGTTTAGTCTCCGTCAATAGGACGGGTGAATTGCTAGTATGGGATCGATCACCCTACTCTGAAACGAGATTTATTGGGAACCAATGGTTAAAACCAGGTATTGCCTTGCGGAAAACAGTTACGATACAAGAGGGGGAAGTATCTGCAATCTCATATTCGCCTACTGAAGACATCCTCGTGATCGGTTTGGTAAATGGCGGTATTCTTGTAGTAGATGCCATTGACTGGAGAATCCTTGCCAAGAATATACAGAAGCGAGCTCCGGTGACAGCGCTTGAATTCCTTAACGATCATCAATTTGTTACTGGCCACAGGGATGGGAGTCTGGTTTCCTGGCTCTTAAATTAGACGGAAATGATATTATTGAGAATCGATCACACTTGAACAGTATTCATTGCTAATCTAGTGACATTTTCAGTCAACCGAGAAACATTTACCCAATAAAAAAGGGGTTCCCTGGAACCCCTTTTTTATATCAAACATTGCTTACTCTTACTTATTTCAAAAATGAGCCTATGGTCATTTTCTCTTTCTTTTGATCAGATTTCGCTGGAATAGTCATACTAGCCAACAAGTACGCCTTTTCATTTCCCTCAACAATTGGTATCACTGCGGGAGAAAAACCATCCCTCATAGCCGTCATTGTCCCCGAGAAATCTGTGGGGATACCTTCAATATGAAGTTCGCCAACAACAGATACTATTGTGAATGGATTTTTCGAGTCATCCATATAAAGTCTGTACTCTTCATTTTCTGACATGGGGAAGGGGTCAAAATAGATAACCACATCCCTTCCTGACCTATTCTCAACATCTGTCATAATTGAAGTGACTTTCTCCCCCCCCCTAGAGATGATCACAGTATCAGCTACGGATTCGTACAATTTTACAAAATGTTTACCTGGGAAGGACTCTTCCGCTCTGCCATACCCTGTAACAACATATGTTCCTAGTGGCAAATCCTCGTAGAAAACACTTTGATTCTTGTTAGAAATATTGCCCTTAGCAAATGTGGATATTGAATGTTGAATGCTGTTGTTTTTGTTGTACCCTCGCACAATACGCGTCAACTCGCCTGCTCCATCCATCTGGTAGACTTCAAAGCCAATATTGTTTTGAATGTTGCTTATCTGCAGGTCACCATAGGCTGGTGGCGGTGGTGGTGGCGGTGGTGGTGGCGGTGGTGGTGGTAACAATTTGACAGAAAAAGCCTTTCCCCGTAATGCTTCAACTGTAATTGTTTCCTCATAATACTCTGCTTCTGCATAGTCTTTGAGATAAACTTTGAAATAATACTCACCTTGCAGGAACCAACTCCTTAATTTTCTGTCGAATGAAGTTGATATAAGCATATACTCATCGCTTTGCACAGAATCCGCCAATAATAGTTCAGGCATCATGGCATTCATTTCTTGAAAGGAAGTGGTCACTGCCATTTCAAGATCCTTATCTGTGGTTTGCGCAGTTTTCCCACTGACCATTGTTTGAACGGGTCGAATAACTAAAGTATTCCAAAGGATCTTGCCAGCACTGGTCGTGTCGGCGTAAAGAATAATGTTGGAGAGAAAAGGACTTAATATATCAACCATCAAATCATCTATGACGGTATTGATCGATTCCCTTATGGAATTTAAATCTGAGATCTTTACAGAGATTGATTTTGCACTAATGATGTCTTGGGAGGATACATCAATCACTTTCAGATCGATTTCGTATTGGATACCACCCCCAAAAAGTGGTTCAAGTGGTTTTCCATCACGTCGCATGCCTGCACCGATCACGTTTATCTCACCCAACATGATGTAGTCGGTCTCCTTGGGATATGCGTATGATTTTACCATTTGCATGACATCTTCATTGGCAATCCTACTCTGAATAGATTCTCCAGCAATTTTCATTTGCTTGTACTTGGCTACAGCTGAGGTCACCATTGCGGAAATAATTTTAGGCTCGACCATTTCCAGACTAGCAGTTTTATCTATTGAATTATTACTATCGTCCAACCCCTGTGTATCTGTGATGTTGGGGTAATCATTATGCATAATAGTGGTACTTGAGTCATATGCCACAAAATGATATATATACATCATTGGAGGATCCGCTGTCGTAAAAGAAGATGCTCCCAAAAGCAATCTCGTTGCTAGCAAGATCATTAATAATTTTGATTTCATTTTTCATCCCCTTCAAGATTGGTCAGCTCTCCAACAGAGATAACATCACCCGATTTGAGATCAATTACCCTATATCCAACCGCTACCTTTTTATATGCAGGAAAGGTGCTCTGTAAATTTTCATATGGAATTAGATTATTGTACAAAATAAGGACATCCACACCGAACTCTCTCAATTGTTTCCAATCATCTAAATATAAAGGGTTGAGATTAAATACTTTATCTTCATACATCCACGACCGCTTGAGGTATAATGTTTTTAGCTTCTCATAAACTTCGTAATCATTGTCAATAGATCCATTTACCAGGGCAGAGATTATACCTTCTTCAATCGCAAGATGCATTTCGTTGTACTTCATACGATTTTCAGTATAGTTGTTTTCTGGGATTGATTGTTTATCACCATCAATCAACATCAACTTTTTGCTATTGACTAAGTTATAATCGAAAGAAGCTGCAAATTTATCAGCAACTGTTTTGTGGTTTAGAAACACACCTTTGTCTTGGCTATCATTAAAAGGGATAACGTCTGAAAATAATACCCTACCATTTTGCCTGGCGTCAACAACCTTGACAAACAATCCTTCGTCCTTAATATATCTGTACATGATAAGTTCTGAACAGCTAGTAGCTTCAATGAATTCACTCCACTCCTCGTAAAGGATTGGGCTCGTATTAAACACAATGCTATTATAAATAGCTGGATATTTCAGCTTGAATCCTTTTGACTTCTCAACAAGGAATGCATTTTCAGAATTATATATATTATTGTCGATTAACCCTGATATTAAGCCGTTTTCTACAGCCATCATCAATTTTGAAGGCTCCGTTTTATAGACCCCTGTAATATTTAGAATATCAATATCCAAAACCGCAGTTTTTGATAGCGAATGGAACAATGATTCCGGAAAATTATACCCTGCTATTGCAGTATATGCTCTATCGTATTCACTTGTGGGGGTGCTACTCAACTGCTCAAAACTCTGACCGGTCTTCACGATTGTTGATGCAAGGATTTTCATTGAATTCAGGTCAACCATCCTGAAATACATGACGACAGAGTTAAGAGTCTCAGAAAATTCTATCACCTGATATTCCAGCAGTAAAGGAGCGTGGTAGTCATCCGTTATCACCGAGTGGTCCTCTAGATCAATACCGTGCATATAGAAGGCATCATTGGGAGAAGTTCCAACAATCTCATTTGAGTTTCTGCGGGCTACAAAATCCAGTTTCTCTGAAACCTTATACCCACTTGACAATAATCCTTTTATCAGCCCATTTTCTAAAGCCAAATCCCACTGGTCGATATCACCATAAGCTTGCCCAAGAGCAAATTGATCCACCCGGGCTAAGAATAGGCGATTGCTATTGTATTTTGCTGGGATCTTTTCAAGGAGAGCTGTGTACTCCTGTGATCCAATAACGGAATACCCAAGTTGACTCACATCCATATACCTCTGTACTTTATCCAGCAAGAGCGTATCGATTGGGTTTTCCGGTTTAGCAGATACATTGTCTAACAACGAGCATCCCGATGAAAGTATCATACACATCAGGATCCCCACCCACAAAAATAACTTTAAGCTTTTAAAGCTCATCATTTTCCCCTTCTATAGTTAGTTGAATCTGAACTTAGTTTTTATTGCAATTATTGCGCCAGACTAATATCAATATTACTGATTGCTAAAAATATTTCATCCTTAATGTTAGTCGGTAAACATATGTCGTCTCAAAGCTGTTGGGACAT
>Ga0209559_1000900_pt1 | contig 15735 bp, 8 predicted proteins | sample SaaInlV_110m_DNA_FD_184677 | JGI IMG/M metagenome (GOLD analysis project Ga0209559, IMG submission 184677) | Marine microbial communities from expanding oxygen minimum zones in the Saanich Inlet - Saanich Inlet SI074_LV_165m_DNA (SPAdes) (version 2) | ecosystem: Environmental > Aquatic > Marine >...
TCGGCAAGCAAATGGCCGGGATAAAAGATGTTATGGAGTTACTTGAAGTAAGTAACCAAAAAGAAATATTCAAGCTGGTAAAGATTATTGACGGGAAGTACGCAAAACACGTTAATAAGAAGCAGAAACAACAGCAACAGCAGACGGGGCCTAGTAAGGCTTAGCGGAAGAGAATAAAATGGCAGGAAAGTACGATAAGAATATTAAGATTACAGTTGATGACAAAGGCTCTTTAAAACAAAAGACCAAAGACATAGACAAACTTAATAAAGCAGTCGATAATAATACGAAGAAATCTGGCAACCTTGATAGAAATATGAAGGGCAACGCTAGAATGTCTTCTAACGCCTCAAAAAACTTTTCTAAGCAATCCCAAGGAATGCAAGGCGTGCTGGTTCCTGCCTACGCAGAAGTCGCAGCACGTGTATTTGCACTAACTGCAGCGTACACTGCTCTTGAAAGAGCAGCTGATTATTCTATATTATTAAAAGGTCAGGAAGCCTTCGCAGCCTCTACAGGTAAAAACATGGCCCAAATTGCCCGAGAGGTTCAAAAAGCCTCAGGGTATATGCTAGATTTTCAGGCAGCCTCTACTAGTACAGCATTAGCGTCTACTGCAGGTTTAACTGCTACTCAGATTACTAAGATGACAAAAGCAGCTAGAGCTGCTTCCGTAGCTTTAGGCCGAAATATGACGGATTCCATGGATCGTTTGACCCGTGGTATTGTAAAGGCAGAGCCAGAGATACTGGACGAGCTAGGTGTAATCATACGGTTAGACGTAGTATATAAGAAGTACGCACAGACTATAAATAAAACTACCGCAGAGCTGTCGGAGTCAGAGAAGATGACGGCCAGGTATAACGCAATTCTAGGGCAGACAGACGGTAAGTTTGGGGATATAGCAACGTCTATCCCAGCTAACGCTTTCGCCCAACTAAGCTCCTCAGTACTAGACCTAGTAAGGTCCGGGGGCGCATTAGCTTCTAACGTATTTGGCCCTCTTGTATCAGTACTAGCGGACTCTAAAGGGTTATTAATAGCTATAATAGCTTTAATTGGTAGAAATTTATTAAGAACTGTATTCCCTGTATTCTCCTCTATGGGGGAGAAGATCGATAGCGTATCTAATAAGCTGGGTAATTGGTCAAAAAAGATGAAAGCGGCGCTACTTGCAAACGAAAGCCAGGTAGACAGAACTAAGAAAGGGTGGCAGAAACTTGCAGAAGCTCAAGTAAAACCTATACAAGACCGTATGGTTAAAATGGGGCTAACGGCGGGTAAGCTGGGCGGAGCTAAATTTGCAAAAGCTTGGAAAGATAAGATGAGAGGTATGGATCTATTTGGCCAGAAGAACATGGTCAAAGCTATTAGACAAACCATACGTCTAGGTATAAAAAGTGCTGGGGGGCCTACCGCTGCTCAAACTAATAGAGCTACTACTCCTGGAATGGAAGGTAAAACGATCGCCCAAATGCAGAAGCTGGATTCAGTTCTAGCTAGGTTGCAGTCAACCTTAGTACAAGTATCTAAAGCTACTAAAGGGTCTATGGCTTCCGAGATAATTAAGAACATATCTAATATGTCCCAGAGATTTGCTCAAATGGGTGTAGGGGCATCAAGTGCAGCAGCAGGGTTCCTCAATATGGGCAGAGCCGCGTCTAGCCTAACACATGAGCTGGGGTTTTTCAAAACCATGGGAATAGTACTTAGCAAGACAAAACGAAGTAGTCTACTAAACCAGCTAGAGTTAGAGGCCAAGGAAAATAACTCTAAAAAGGTTAAAGAAGATCTACAAGGCGTAATAAAGAGTATAACAGTGTTAGGGGACACGTCTAGTCGCACCCAACGTTTGGGTGCTCTAATGGGGGCAACCCTCACAGGTGCTGGCAAGGCTCTTAATGCTGTAGTTGGTATTATGGGTAGTATAATGATGATTAAATGGATAGGCCAGATGATACTTGGACTATCTAATTCTTTTGGAAAAGCATCAGAAGCAGCTAGTGGACTATCAAGTACCTTAGAGGAAACTTTAAAGAGCTTGGGTAAATATGCAAAAGTAGGTAAAAGAGCAGATCTAGGGGCTACTATTTCTGACTCCTTAAAGAGATCCGAGTTTAAGTCAAATATTGCAGAAGGTATAAATGAGGCTCTAACTGGGGCAGCTGCTGCTATTAACGCTGAAGTAATCGGGGATGCATGGTTCGGTAGTATTATAGATCATGTTGCCGATCTATTCGGGTACGGGCTGGCGGATAGTTTAGCTGAGTCCGTAGCTAAAGCTATGACTGGGTTGGCGTCTAGTATGGATAAGGAACAGTTCGACAACGTATTTGTAAACGACACAAATATTAGAGATAGTTTATCTAAAACCTTGAGTCCTGAGCCTATAAAAAGTACTACAGGAGCTGTGTTAGCAGCAACAGCTGCATGGGCTGGCGGCGCCACTGCCGCCCTTTCGTATACCGCAGCAACAGCTGCAGGGGCAACAATGGCTGCAGGTGCAATGGCTGCAGCTCTCCCACTTACTATAGCAATAGCGGGCGTCACGGGGGCACTTTACCTAGGTAGTAAGGCGTGGACGGAGTGGAACAAGAGCGGGGAAGGTATGGCAGATTCAATCATCAAGACTCTTGAGCAGGTAAATGATGGTACAATATCGGTTTCACGCGCAGCAGAGAAGATAGAGTCTAATCTGTCAATGTCTAGGGAAAACGCAATTCAATTTTACGAGGATATAACTGCAGCAGCAAAAATATACAATAAGCTAGCTAAAACCCATGATACTTTACTTAAGAACATGGCGGAGAACTTCAAGAAGCTGTCCCAAGAAAGAGCAAATTTTAGTAAATCTTTAGTAAAAGGTGGCGACTTAAAAGACTTTGCAACGGCCTTCAAATCGTCTATCAAAGATATAGAGAATTTGAAGTTATCCTCGGTAGAAAAATTCAGAGCCTTAGCTAAAGAGGGCCTCTTTGATAAAGACCAAGGAAACTTAAGTAGTATAACGCAGAAAAGATTAGACGAGGCTCAAACCGCGGTAGATATTGCAGATAAAAGATTAGCAGATGCTAAGGCTAGTTCTAAGTATGTTGGAAAAAAGAAGGAAGACAATGTAGCAATATTCCAAAAAGCTGTTAATACCGAGAGCAAGTACCTTTCAGACTTACAGCATAAAACATATGCACAACTGTATGGCGAGTCTTTTAAGAACATCCTTAAAGAGAGAGGCTTGAAACTATCCTCTATATCAGACGTACAGCTTGCAGAAGTCCGGAGTCAAACAGCCCGAGCATTAGCTACTAAATTAGCTCATGGGGACGTGGAGAAGCAGTATAACTTAGAGCTAACTCTTGCTACTCGTAACGAAGCATTAGCACTAGAAAAACTTAAGTTAGATAGGTACGGTACTTCAGCATTAGAAAAACGCGCAAAGATAGAACAAGAGTTGCTCAAAAATCAACGAGATAAGTTAATAGGGGAAAGACAGTTTGCTACTAATACTAAGGAAGAGAATGAGAATCTTGATGCACAAGTAGATAATTTAAACACTAAGATCGCATTAGCGGACAGAATCGCACTAGGGCTAGCAAAACGTTTCCACGAAATTAAAGGTACTTCAATCTCTTTATTAGAGGTATGGGATGCTAAGTTGAAAGACAATGGTATGGTTGAAGATGCAGACTATACTAATGACAAACTGCAGGCAATAACTACAGGAGTTAACGCGTTTTCAGCATCTTTAGATGAGATGTCTGGGGAGACAAATAAAGTAGCTAAGCAGTTGAAGGATATGAAGTTTATGTTCGGCAAAAATATATTTGATACTGCAGCCGGTAAAAAACTTTATAAGTTATGGGTGTCTCTATCCACTAAAGAAGGTAAACTTGTAAAAGATAGAAAGAGTGCAATAAGAAAAGAATTAGACAAGATTCAGATAGAAGCGGACCACATCTCAGAGTATAGCACTTTAGTAGACCTTAGAAACGACTTGGCCGAGACTGAAATGAACGTTATTGATGCAGCTAATAAGCGCATCAAAGACGAATTAAAATTAGCACAACAACTATTAGCATATAAGAAGTTAGAAGTTGAAGTTGATGCAGATATGCAAGAAACAAAGTTCGGGGGCACTAGAGATATGTTCGCAGCAGTGTCCACAGGGTTAACCGACTCTTTAGGGCAAGCCCTCTCCGATGTATTTATGCAGAAGGACCAGCCTGATGATGGATATACACAGAGTGAGAGAATTAGGCTAGCAATGGCACAAGAACTATCAGACTGGGGGGGAAATTTTATCTCTAATTCTATATCAGATATGATGTTTGGTAATAAAGGGCTACTTGCGGGCGGGTTAAGAATGCTAGGCGGAGACGAGAAAGGCAACGAGTGGGCGGATGCTATCTTCCCTAAGACAGACGCTGAGAAACGTTTGTCTGCACTAACTGAAATTAAGAATATGATGTCAAGACAAGTTGACATACTTTCAAAGGAAATATTATCTGTAGAGATAACAAACCCAGAACAAAGACAGAAGCAGTTAGGAAACAGTCTGAGTAATATGGGGTTGTCCAAAGGGGATCAAACAGCTTTGGCCGAGATTAAGAAACTCACTGAGGCATTGCCTTCAAACCAGAGAGATTGGTTTGGTTCCCGAGTGACCCAAGCAAGAGGGGACGCTATAGATAAAAATACTGGGGGCATTAGTAGCAGTAGCGCTGGGTTCGAGGAGCTAAAACTGCTAATTGCACAAGCACAGCGAGGTTCTGTAGCAGGTAACCAGGACTTCCAAACTTACCAAGCAAAACAACAAGCAGAGGCAATATTAGCTAAACAGAAAGAACAGACTAGTTTTGCCGGGGACTTCTTCGGTAAAATGTGGGACGATACAAAGGATTTCTTTAGCGCATCAGACGAAGTAACAGAGAAGAATACAAAGGCTTTGGATGGAGTAATATTAGGCGTAGGTAAACTTAATATTGTGCCTAATATAGTTACGGACGGGTATTTAAGAATTAAAAAGTTGGTAAATAGTGATGCGTACAACAATGAACCTGTAACAGAGAAACTAGTAGTAGGCGATGAAGTACCTAAAGTAGCGGAAGAAGAAAAATCTTGGTGGGATAAAATTTTAGACTGGAACAGCAGGCTAAACTCCGAAGCTAAACAAGCAGCCGATGCTGCACAAAAAGCAAATGATATATCTAAGTCAGGTAAATCACACTCCGTACATGACCACCACGCAGTACCTTTATTAGAGCAAATAAGAGATTCCTTTAGAGAATGGATTACTCCAAAAGACGGGTCTTTACCTAGTGCAATAAAAGACTACGGAAAGTTGGATAATGAGCTAAGTGCTGACTATTATAATAATAGAAAGACTACAGGTATAGCAGATCCTAACTTTGGTAAAGCCAAAGGCGCTTCTATGACTAAGTTTGGTTATGGGGCATTTGATAACACTCCAGAAGGTACGCCTGAGTTACTAGATAAAATAGCAATGATTCCGCAAGTTACATTAGCGGCTATAGGTACTGCAGGGTACCAAATTGCAGACGACGGGTTCACAGAGAAGGCATTTGGGGATTGGTGGGAGCAATTAAAGGCTTACACAGAGACTAGATGGAATAGATCAGAGATCACAGATTCAGATAGTGCGTGGCAAGAAGCTAGCAGACAGACAGGGGATACTTCAGTTGCAGATAAGTTAGCTGAAATGAATCTAAAAGCTGAAGTAACTAATACTAAGTTAGAAACTCTTGTAGCCAATACTACTAAAACTGAACTTGAAAAGAGATCAGAAGAAGCTCAAGCATATGCCAAAGCTAAAGGAGAAGGTAAAGGACTCGCAGTAGTTATTAAGAACCCAGAGGCTATTACTGCAGCCCAAGGGCAGGCAGGAGCAGGAGAAAGCTTATTTGGGGAGACTGAAGGCGGGTACGCTAAAAACGCAAGTACTGCAGCTGCTTTTAAAACTAATGAGGGATCGGAGCAGACAGCAATGCTTGCAGAGCAAGGAATGTGGAACGATAACGAGAATACAACCTTTAGTACTAATACTATGCAGACCGTAGGAGCTGCAACTAATAATACATTACAGACTGGGTTTAAGGATCTCATATACAATGGTAAGTTAAACACTGCTAAACTTGCTATGAGTTTTGTACAGCAAATAGGAAATACTATAATATCTTCAGTGGTATCGGGGGCTACTACAGCTGTTATGAGTGCTAACGGTAACGTGCTTAGAGGAGGCTTCCAAGCCTTTGCAAAAGGGGGAGTAGTAACCAAGCCTACACTTGGACTAGTGGGGGAAGGTAAGGATAATGAAGCAATTGTTCCTTTACCGGATGGTAGAGCTATCCCGGTAGCAATGATTGGAAAAGGGGCTGCTACTGAAAACAATACCGAGAATAACATTAATGTTACAATTAACGTTGCCAGTGACGGTACTACTACTAGTTCTGCTCAAGCAAGTGAGGGGTCTAATGGGCCAGACTTTAACAAGTTAGGGGGAATGATGACTCAAGTTATTCAACAAGAGCTACTTAACCAACAAAGACCAGGAGGACTACTTAGTCCGTATTAATTATGCCAAATTTTAACACAGAAGTAAATAGTAACCCTGATAGAGGGATGAAAACGGAACAAAAGCCTAAGGTACTCACTGTATCTTATGGGGACGGGTATGAGCAAAGAACTGTAGATGGTATAAATAATTTACCCGAACAGTGGAGCTTAGAGTGGAAAAACAGGCCTGTAGCGGAAACTAATAAGATTATAAAATTCTTAGAGGACCAAGGAGGAGTTACATCTTTCGATTGGTACCCAGTAGGGTATAGTATATCTAGTACCACTACTAGTACTGCTACTAAGAAACTTATAGATACTAGTCAATACTTTACTAATCGTTATTTAAATACTACGGTTACCGATAGCGGAGGTACCGGAGGAGTATGTACTGCTAGTTTGTCAGCCGATGCTGTAGCGTCTGTATCGGTATCTACTGGAGGAAGCGGGTACAATAGTACTTCATTGCCTTCAATATCTTTCACAGGAGGAGGGGGTACAGGGGCTTCTGCTACTGCAGTAGTATCTAGTGCAGGGGTAATAACAGCAATAACATTAGTAGCTGGCGGGAGCGGGTATACCTCAGCTCCTACGGTAGTAGTCACTCCTACCCCTACAACCACCACAGTAACGGCCATAGATAGTGCCACCCAACTATCTTTAGCCGCGGATATACTAGCTAGCGGGGAGACATATACTATCTACCCTTATAAAAAGTACACCTGTGCTAAATGGAGTGTTAAAGAGGATATAAGTGGATATAGGACTATTACTGCAACATTCAACAGAGTATTCGAACCATAAAGGAATCCTATGAGTAATAAAATTACAACTGATATAAATAGTTTAACACCTGGTAGTATAGTAGAGCTATTTGAGTTAGATCTATCTGCAGGGTCGGCGCCTTCTACTGTACCTAAGTTTAGATGGTTCAACGGAGGCTATAACGCAGAGTTACAAGAAATAGTATGGCAAGGGAATAAATACTCTGGGCTCCCTATTGAAGCCTCTGGATTCGAGTTTTCCGCACAAGGATCTATACCTCGACCTAATTTAACGGTAGCTAATATTACTTCACTATTATCAGGAGTAATCAATGATTATAACGATTTGGTAGGGTCAAAAGTCACTCGTAAGAAAACGTTCGCTAAATACTTAGATAACTACTGCTACACAGACGGGTACCCTGTGGGAGGGGTATGTACAGGAGAGTCCGGGTCTGACCCAAGCCTTAGTAAGGATGATTGTTTAGATACTAATAAGAACGGATCTGCAGGTACTTGGACGGAGTACACCCAAAGTACTTGTGAAGCGGCTGCAGGACCTGGTATTTGGTACGCTAACGCCATAGCGGATGATACAGCTCACTTTACAGATGAGATATGGTATATAGATAGAAAAGCTGTTGAGACGTTCACTCATATAGAATTTGAGTTAAGCGCAGCATACGATGTTATAGGTATAAAGTTACCCTCTAGAGTTATAGTGTCTAATTCATGCCCTTGGTTGTATAAAGGGGTCGAATGTGGGTACGCTGGGTCTAGTTACTGGGATACTAATAATAATTCTGTTTCTTCCTCTGCTGATGATGTATGTTCTAAAACATTTACAGCGTGTGAGCTTAGGTTCCCTGAGCCTTTAGAAAATCCTTTTGGAGGCTTCCCAGGAGCTGGTAGAAGAATGGGATCAGTACGATGAATGAGGCGACTTTAGAGGGTTTTCGAAAGCACACAGAAATAGAGTTCCCCAAAGAAGCATGTGGTTTTATACTGGGGGTGGGGAAGAAAGAAAGGTACTTTCCAGCAAGTAATATAGCTGAAGAGCCTGAAGAGTACTTCACGATTGATCCTGTAAGTTACGCGGAAGCGGAGGATTCCGGTACTATTTTAGGTATATGCCACTCTCACCCTAATGATGGGTGTAACCCTTCGGAGGGGGATAAGATATCTTGTGAGGCAACAAAACTACCTTGGCATATTTTAAGCTGGCCAGGTAACAAATTATGTAGTTGGGAGCCTTCAGGGTATGAAGCACCAATTATTGGTAGACAGTTCAGTTACGGAATTTTAGATTGCTGTACTTTGCTTAGAGATTACTATAAAAAAGAGCTAAATATAGATTTTCAGTGTTTTAGTGGCCAAGATGGCTGGTGGGACAAAGGGGAGAATAGATATTTAGAAAACTATAAAGAGCAGGGTTTTGTAAAGATACTAGAAGAAAATGATATTAGAAAATATGATATATTTTTAATAAATTTAATCTCACCTGTACCAAACCACGCGGCAGTTTTTATCGAAGGAGATAAAATTTTACACCATGTACATGGTAGACTCTCAAATAAGGAATTATATGGGGGATACTGGAGAAAACATACAACGCACCATCTAAGGCACAAATCACTATGTTAAATAAAGTAACGTTATACGGAGAATTAGCAGATAAATATGGAAAGGAGTGGTCATTAGACGTAACCTCCCCCGCGGAAGCTATCAGAGCACTTAACTCTAATAACCCAGGCTTTAGACAGTTTTTAGGTTCTTCAGAGGAAAGAGGGCTAGGGTATCATATAATAGTAGGTAACGAGCCTATTGAAGATGTAAAGACAGAATTGTCTGGGCCTTTGGGCAGACAAAGTATAAAAATAGTCCCTGTAGTACTAGGGAGTAAGTCCAGCCTGGGGAAAATAATAATAGGTGCAATAATAATTTACTTTGCATGGCCTGTAATTGCTGCAGGGGTTGGAGGTACAGTGGGTAGTGGGGTATTCGCAGAAATGACGGTTAGCACCGCCGGGTATTTTGCAGCTTCTATGGCGGCGTCTGTAGGTATGGGGCTAGTAATAGCAGGAGTATCAGAGATGCTAGCGCCTACCCCTCCTGGGCCCCCTAAAGATGCTGAACTCTCAGACAATAAGTCCTTAGGTCCCGTTAATACTTCTATGCAGGGAGTCCCTGTGCCTGTATGTTACGGACAATTATTAATAGGCGGAGCAGTTATTAGCGCCGGTGTAACCCCCGAGGAGTAGAATATGAGCAACGAAATTAATTTTACAAGAGGATCTAAAGGGTGCTTTACTGGGGATACTAATGTATTAACTGCTAAAGGTACTGTACATATTTCAACTCTTAAAGAGGGGGATGAGGTATTAAGTTTTGATGATGTTGGAAAAGTACATATTGCTAAAGTTTTAAAACTTCATGTACACGATGATAACCCTGTAAATAGGTATCATTTTTGGGGAGGAGAGTATATAGATGCTACACCAAACCATTGGGTACTAAACCAGTATAATGCTTTTGTAGAGATAGGGCAACTAGGCTTCGACGATTGTTTAGTGGATGAGAATAATCATTTACGCCCTATAACGGGGATTGATAAACTAGAGAGCTGTACTGTTTATAATCTGACTGTAGAAAACCAACACACATTTATAGCTAATGGTATTAGGGTGCATAATGCAGGATTAGGGGATGGCAATATTTCCGGGTCTAAAGGGGGTAAAGGAGGGGGCCGAGCGCCTATAGAAGCAGATGACTCCCTGTTCTCTACTGCTACAGCAAAAATAGTAGACCTAATATCAGAAGGGGAAATAGTAGGGTTACTAGGAACAGGCGGGTTTAATGGGTCTGTTGGTATAAATACATACGATTCCCATATTTATTTGGATGAGACCCCTTTAATAAATGCAGACGGCACTAGTAACTTTGATAATGTACAGTATGCTACGAGAGTAGGAACTAACTCCCAGACCTATATTCCAGGTTTCCCAGGTACAGTCACCCAGTCAGGCGTGAATTTAGAAGTAAAGAAGCTATCCCCTGGCCCTATCATTAAGACTTTTTCTAGTACCGTAGCAGACGCAGTAACTGTACTACTATTTACACCCTCTCTTATGGACGGTGATAATGAAGAAGGAGATGTAAATGGAACTACGCTAAGTTTTAAAATATGGATAGAAAAAGACAACAACGGGTCGTGGGTAGAGGCAGTAAATGATAGTTTCAGTGGTAAAACCACTACTAGGTATGAAAGAGGATACCGTATAGAAATACCTAGTAGTTGGAAGTCGTCTGGGTTTACTACTATATCTATTAAAGTTGAACGAATAACAGCGGACTCTAGTACAGTTAAAATTAGTAATAAGCTATTCTGGTCTGCGTACTCAATAGTAATAGATAATAAACTAAGGTACCCTAATAGTGCTCTTATAGGGATGACATTCAATGCTGAACAATTTTCCAGTATCCCTAATAGAGGCTATGAAATAAAAGGAGTAAAGGTAAAAGTACCTAGTAATTACACTTCTTATGACCCCGGGCACTGCTCAGCTGCAACTATTAGAAGACAGGATAGGTGTACTGCAGGGGGCTATGACTGGGCGGGTACTAGTGTAGGGGACACTTTATACTCAGGGTCCTGGGACGGTACTTTTACTACTGCTTGGACTTGTAACCCTGCTTGGATCCTATATGATCTATGCAGTGAGGAAAGGTATGGCTTAGGTAAGTGGTTAGATGCTAACAGTATGGATAAGTGGGCTCTATACGAAATAGGTAGGTATTGTGATGCTGTGGACACCTCTGGGAACTTTGTTGGAGTTGATGATGGATGGGGAGGCAAAGAGGCGCGTTTTGCCTGTAATCTATACTTACAAGGACAGCACGAAGCTTTTAAGGTACTAAATGATATAGCCTCTGCATTTAGAGGAATGTTATATTGGCAGAGCGGGCAAGTTACGGGCATTCAGGATTCTCCTAAAGAACCTGTAATGCTTTTTTCGGATTCTAATGTAGAGGGGGGTGCCTTTATATACGAAGGCACTTCTAAGAAAAAACGACACAATGTAGCTTATGTTACTTGGAACAACCCAGAAGATTTTTATCGTCCTAATGTAGAGTATGTGGAGGATACGGTGGGTATAGTAGAGGCGGGTAATCAGATATTCTCTACAGATGTTAAGGCTGTAGGGTGTACTTCTCAGGGGCAAGCTAATAGATTAGGCCGCTGGATCTTATACACAGAGAGATATGAAACAGAGACTGTTGCCTTCACTACAGGAATGGAAGGAGCTGCGATACGCCCAGGAGACTTGATACAAATAGCTGATGGGCATAGAGCAGGAGTTAGGTATGGAGGGCGTATTGGGACAGGGAGTACTACTACTACTATTAAATTAGATGCAGCTACTTCAGTAACAAGTGGGAAATCATATAAGCTATCTGTAATAAATACAGAAGAGGCTTGTGTGTATGGAAATGTTAAGCAGGCGCAGACCACTAAGGCTGATTGTATAAATGCCAACCCAGATAATGAGTGGAAGCCTTATATATGGGTAGAAAGTAGAGATTTACCTACGGTAACTACTACTGAGAGTGTAACCGAATTTGTACTAGTAAGTGCTAATGCCTTCACTAATACGCCTGCAACTGGCCAAATGTGGGTATTAGAAGAGATAGGAACAGTAGAGGCGGCTGATTTCAGAGTTCTTAGCGTTAAAGAGACCGAACCTAATACAGTAGGGGTTAGTGCTCTTAGATACCATGGAGCTAAGTATGGGTACATAGAGGATAACTTAGCCTTCTCTTCAAAGAGTATAAGTAATATACCTGATCCAGGGGACGCTATCCCAGAGCCTACAGGCCTGGAGATTACAGAAGAACTATATGTAGATTCTATGAGGAATATTAAGAACAGAGCCACTTTTAGCTGGGAAGCACCTAAAACTCCTGGGACCTCTACTACTTACCCTTATGTAGCCTCTTATTATGTAGAGTGGAGAAGAAAGGCCCCTGCTCTTACAAATTGGACCTCTATGGGGGAAACCTCTGCGCAAAGTATCACTATTGATGATGCACCTGCAGGAACTTTAGAATTTAGAGTTAAAACAAGGAGAATTTTCTAATGTTATACTCACCCTACGCATCTTTAGAGCAGGAAATTTATGGGAAACTTAGCCCACCTAATGACGTTACTAATTTTAATATGGTAGCACAAGGCTCGAAAGCTTATTTAACTTGGACAGGTGTAACAGATTTAGACGTTATTCATGGGGGCACCTACTGGATAAGACATACCAGTAATACTAATGGGGTGTCTTGGGCAGCAGCTTCCGATATAACAAAAACTGTGCCTGGAAATACTAATAGTATATATTTGCCTTTGATGTCTGGGTCTTACCTTATTAAAGCGTTAGATTCTACAGGTAATGAGTCAACCAATGCTGGATATATAGTATCCAATGTAGCAGATATTTTAGCGCTTAATGCAGTATATACCTCTATACAAGAAGCTCAAATACACCCAGGAGGGTTGTACGGGCCGTTTGGTAGTATATCTATTGATAAAGGAATTAACGACTCCAATACTACTAATATATTCTATGACTCCAGTGACAGTACTATTGAGTTAGCTTCTGCAAGTTTAAGTACAGGTACCCATGACGCATATTATGCAACTGGAAATCATGAAGATGATGTTGTATCTTCAGGTACTCATGATGATGCTAGAGCTACAGGTACACATAACGCTATATTAAATAGTGGAAGCACGGAGTACCAAGCCGTAAATTTTGTGGACTCCGCTGCTGGTAATTTTGATGATAGAAGTGGTAACTTTGATGATATAGAGCATACTGCTAATAAATTAGAGGACGATAACGCATCTTTTGATTCTACATGGTTAGATAACTTAATTAGGAATACTACAGATAACACAACAGCTACTGTAACTGCGGTAGATAGCAGTACAGTACTTACTTTAAGTTCTGATATATTTGACGCTTCTGGAGAGAGCTATAGGCTAGAAACTAAAGCTACTCAATTACGAGATACAGGGGCAAGTTTTGCAGCAGGAGATGTAGGTAGAACTATACGTAATACTACCAATAATACTACTGCTACTATATCGACAGTAGATAGTAGTACCGTAGTAACACTTAGCTCTGGCATCTTTTCTAATGACAATGGAGATGCCTGGGAGTTAGAGGCAGGACCAAATAACCTCAGAGATACAGGGGCCTCCTTTACTTCCGCACTAGTAGGAAGAACCGTTAGAAATACTAATGACTCTACTACTGCTACGGTGAGCGCTTTTGTTAATTCTAACGAGCTAACTCTATCCTCTGGCATCTTTGATAATAAAGACGGGCACGTATATGAGGTGGAGCCAGGGTATGATAGGCTATATGATCCCACAGCAAGTTTTACAGATGAGTACATTGGTAAGATAGTACGTAACACTACAGATAATACTACAGCCACCGTATCCTCTAGGGTTGACGGTACTGAGTTAGTTTTATCTTCCGGTATCTTTGATAACCAAGATGGGGAGGGATATAGAATAGAAGTGCCAGGTGGTGTATTAAGAGATACGGGGGTAACCTTCGTAGCCGGAACACACGATAATAGAATTATTAGAAATTTAGACTCTGCTCTGGTATCTAGTATATCTTCTATAGACGCATACAATAACTTAGTATTAGAAGAAGATATTTTTGGACAAACAGATCAGGCTAATTATAAGATAGAAGGGGATGTGCCTGCAGAAGGGTACTACTACTTTACAGACCAGTCTATAGATTTAGGAGCGGTATATACTTCTCGAGTAACAGCCTCTTATTCTAGTACTGCAGTATCTGTAACTGATTTATTCGATTTAACTGCAGGTAATTTTGATAGTAACTCAGGTCTATTTGACGGCACAGATATATCAGACGCTAACGCATCTTTAGAGATAAGAATAACTACAGACGACCCTGCGGGTACCCCTACCTGGGGCACATGGACGCATATGTTAGTAGGGGACTACTACGCCAGAGGTATGCAATTTAGAATGAAACTTACTAGTGCCAATACTTCTCACAATGTTCAGGTAGACTCTCTATCTATTACAGTAGATATGCCTGATACTACAAAGAGGCAGACAGGGGTACAAGGGGACACTGGCACAAATAATGGTACCAGTATAATTACGTACTCAACGCCTTTTAAAGCCACTCCTACAGTGGGAGTAACCCTGCAGAATGCAGATACAGGGGATTACTGGACTATTAGTAGTAGTAGTAGTACTGGATTTACAATAACTTTTTTCAATAGTAGCAATACTGCTACGCAAAAGACCTTTAACTGGGTTAGCACAGGATATTAAATATGGCAACACATGACTATAGCATAGCGAATCAATCGTTCCCTGCAACAAGAACAGACCTTAACAACGTTTTAACAGCAATTAAAAGTAGTAACAGCGACTCAGCAGCCCCTTCCAGTTCTTTAGTGGCAGGGCAGCTTTTTTATGATACTTCAGCGAGTCAGTTAAAAGTGTACTCTGGCTCTGCGTTCTCTGCAGTAGGTATAGATACTTCAGCCGCACTAGCTCTAACTAACGCAACGGCGGCTACTAGTAGTACGACTGGTGCTCTTAAAGTCACAGGAGGAATATCTACTCAGAATAACCTACATGTTGGGGGCACTACTAACAGTACTGATGTTATTAACTGCCTAAAGTCGTCGGGTACTGGATTAGCCGTAACCTCGAATGCGACAGTAGGAGGAACTTTAGCAGTAACTACCTCTACTACTACACCTTCAGTAGGGTTAGACAGCACCGATTATATTAGTTGGACAGATAATACTCAGACAGACTTCTATATTAATAATCTTAATAAATTCCGTATGGAAGCAGATGGCGACTTTCACGCTGATGGCGATGTTGTCGCATATTCAACTACTATCTCTGATGAACGTTTAAAAACAGGTATTTCCACGGTAAGTAACGCTTTAGAAAAAGTTTCACAACTTAACGGAGTGGAATTTACACGTAAGAACAACGGACAACGAAGTGCAGGTGTAATCGCTCAACAAGTAGAGAAAGTACTTCCTCAAGCAATTAGAGAGAAGAAACTACCCCTACAAACCGGAGATGAAGATACTACCTATAAAACGGTAGAATATGATGCTTTGCATTCACTTTATATCGAAGCAATTAAAGAGTTGAAAGATACGGTCGAAAAGCAGGCCGTACAGATAAAAGAATTACAAAGGGCATAAAAAATTTATGTCTTGACTTTTTTGATGGAATTTGATATAATAACATATAAGAAAAGGTCATTAAAATAATTTAGTGTACACCTTTTAATCAGTTCAAAGCGCGTATGGTGGAAAATCCATA
>Ga0209559_1000901_pt1 | contig 15694 bp, 15 predicted proteins | sample SaaInlV_110m_DNA_FD_184677 | JGI IMG/M metagenome (GOLD analysis project Ga0209559, IMG submission 184677) | Marine microbial communities from expanding oxygen minimum zones in the Saanich Inlet - Saanich Inlet SI074_LV_165m_DNA (SPAdes) (version 2) | ecosystem: Environmental > Aquatic > Marine...
AGGGTACAACCCCAACAAAGCCCTAGTTACTGCTAACAAGCAGGTTAAGAAAGTAGTTAAAGATAGTGGTATTCAATTTCTATTACACGACCTCAGAAGAACATTTGCAACCTACGCTGATAGCTTAGGGATTCAACATAACACGATAAAACGACTAATGAATCACAAAAACAAAGATGTCACCTCAGCACACTATATTCATCAATCAATTGAAACCCTTAGAGACCCTATGCAAAAAATTACTGACTATATACTTGAGAAAAGCAAATGACACAATACAAGCTTATCAATGAAAATCATGGCAATGAAATCATCCAAGAATTGGAAGATGGGCTCAATTCGAAACTCAATGATATAGTCGCAATTCCTGCTGAGGCAGAGGAGATAGGGAATATAAGCCGCACCAATATTGATAAACTAGAACAGCAACTTACTAATGAATTTGAACAGAATTATGAAAATTTATCAAACTGCCAAACATATAAAAACAAACAATTAAACGAATGGCTAAATTATTATGCTTGTCTAACGCCAGAAGAGGTGCTTTTTTGCTTACTGGGGCTTGACATAAATCACATACCTAGCAAATTTTCTATAGAAAAAATGCATTCTGAAATTGACTGTCAAATAATAGATGCAGTTACTAGTCGAACACTAGAGTATGAGGCGCTAAGAAGAGCTATAAAAGCTAAAGAAAAAATTGGAATGAATTTACCTGGTAGAGATATTTACACTGATGGACTAATAAATTGGGCTATTGATAAATTCATTGAAGAAGTCACCGAAGATAATCCTACTGTTAAAAACATGCCAACCAAAAAAGTAAATCCACCTAATGTTAGAAACTACCCTGAGGATTTTGCAAAAGAACTACATAATCAATTAACCGCTCACGAATTGATATCCGGTGAGTTTGATGATATGTGGACATGGATTCCAGACACTAACAATTCATTAAAGTACCTATGCGATGAATTATATTCAAAATTTGAAAAAATAGTTCCGAAAAATGGTAAATTTATTAATGTAACTGCATATATTAACAAACCTCACACAAGTGATCTGCGCAAAGCATCCTGTATAAACACAGGAAATGTACTAGAAAACATCGATTCATCACTGTCTATTTTGGAAGAAAAATACACTAAGTAAATTACTTGATAGACATGTCTATAGACATGTCCATATGCATAAATAAACCAACATACAAAACTCCTTATCATATGCAGCATCATTGCAATTTCGTAATGTGTTAATGAAAAAATAAGGAGTTAAACATGGCAACAAAGCTATTAACACCAAAACAGACTGGTGTTCGTCTCAATATAAGTGACGTAACCTTAGCAAACAGTCGGAGCACCGGCACAGGCATCACAATACCGTTTATAAAATTGAGCAACAAAGCCATTCGGTATCGTGAATCAGATGTAGAAGCCTACATAGACTCTCATACCTACAACCATACTGGCGAAATTATGGAAGTGTTATGAATAACATAAACCAAGATATAAATAAATGCAACGAGCACTTGTTTGCTCATTTATCTGATGATGCAACGGACAGTATTCAAATGTGGATGGCTGACTGTTGCGGAGTGCACACAGACCCGCTATCTTCTCATAGCACTACAGATGCTTCAGAAATGTATGAATCGTACAAAAACTGGAAACTATTTGAAGATGACAGTGTTATGAGTGAACGCTCATTTCATAAACAGATGGCCGAATATGGCCATGTACCAAAAGCAACTGATTCCGATTTTATCTATATCGGTATTGATTTAATACACCCGTTTTTCTAAGGAGGAAATTATGGAAAACAAAAAAGAAACCCCGTCTGTAAACGGGGTCAATGATCAGCAATATATCAAAAGCGAATCACATGGTAATTATACCAAGACTTCTTTGAACTATAAAGAATTATGTGACTCCATTCAAACTACAACCCAGGAGGGTCACAATGGTAAATAATAGAAATGAATATATAAAGCACTACGCACTTGAAGGATTAAAAATCTTCCCATGTAAGTCTAACGGCAAGAAGCCAATTACCACTAACGGCTATAAAGATGCAACAACTAACGCCTCTCAAATCGATGAATGGTGGACAAACTATCCTAATGCTAACATAGGACTGGTAACAGGCAAAGATGCAAATCTAGTAGTCGTTGATGTAGATGTAAAAGACAACGCAGGTGGCATGGAAAGTCTTGAACAGTTAGAAAATGAATGTGGTCAGTTTGACACTCTTATGGTTCATTCACCTTCAGGTGGCAGGCATTACTATTTTAGATACCCACAAGGTAATTATGATATCGGGTGCAAGATAGGGCTTAGACTAGGAATTGACATTCGTGCAAATGGCGGATACATCATTGCAGCTGGATCTGTTATTGATGACATTCCTTATCAATTTGAAGATCAAGATAAAGAAATAGCCGAACTACCTGACGAACTACTTAAGATTTTAACTGCAAAAAGTATCAAGCCTAAAAGCATGAGTCGAAACCAGGTTTATCACGCCTCACAGCAAAGCTCGCTTATAGGGATTAAAAAGGGCTATCGCGATGCAACCATCTATAAGCAATCATGCGTATTGAGAAAAAACGATGTACCTTATGATGTGGCAGAGAGTAAAATACTTACTATTGCGCACAATTGCATACCACCATTTCCTGAAAAAGAGGCTGTAAAATGCCTTAAGAGTGCATTTAGCAGATTTAAACCTAAGCCAAAAAATCCTACAGATGTGGGCAATGCTGAAAGACTAATAGCTACCTATGGTAATGATATTAGATACGTGTACGAGTACAGAAGCTGGATTCACTGGGATGACAATATCTGGGTTACTGATGAAAATGGTCACATGGATAGATTAGCCAAACAAGTAGCAAAGTCTATCTTCTTGGAAGTTGAAGATGAACAAGATGAGGATCTTAAAAAAAGATTGGCTCATCATGCACTCTCATCAGAAAGTTTAAAGCGCCTTAGCTCTATGATTGATGTATCAACTACTGAAATAGGTATAACAATCTCTCAATCAACTCTTGATAATGATAAATACCTACTGGGTGTAAAAAATGGCATTATTGACTTAAAAACTGGCAACCTATTACCCAGCACCAAGTCTCAGATGATCACCAAGCGTGCAAACGTTGAGTATGATGCTGATGCTAAATGCCCGGTATGGGAAAATGCACTTAGCCAAATGATGGCTGGAGATCAAGATGTGGTTGAGTACTTGCAAAGAGCTGTCGGATATTCGCTGACTGGCGATACCAGAGAGCATATCTTATTCTTTCTCCATGGGTTTGGTGAAAATGGCAAGAGTGTATTTATCAACATCATTCAAAAACTGCTAAATGATTACGCAGCACAAACACCTGTTTCAACTATCATGAAAAAGGCCAAGGGCAACATCCCCAATGACATTGCACGCTTAAAAGGGGCTAGATTTGTCTCAACTACTGAAACAGAAGAAGATGGCCGCATAAGTGACGCTGAAATCAAGCACATGACAGGTGGTGATACCGTTACAGCTAGGTTTTTACACAAAGAGTACTTTGAGTTTACACCTCAGTTCAAACTATGGATCTCAGGCAATTACAAGCCCATCCTAGGTGAAGACCATGGCATATGGCGCAGACTTGTCCTGGTCCCATTTGAAGTAACATTCGATGCTAAAACTCGTGATGATCAGCTAGAGGATAAGCTAATAAATGAACTTCCAGGCATTCTTAATTGGGCCATTGAAGGATGTCTTAATTGGCAGAATCAAGGTCTTAAGGACACCCCTCCGAAAAAGATATTAGATGCCACTAATGAGTACAAATCTGATAATGACAGAATTGACAGCTGGACATACGATTGTTGTGAAAAAGACCCATCTTTTACTGCAAGATCTAGCGAGCTATATGAGTCTTTCAGAAATTGGGCCACCTCGAATAGTGAAACAGGCATTAGTCATCGCACGTTTTCACAAAAGATGGTTGAGCGTAAATACGGTAAAAAGCGCACCAATAAATGCGTAATATTTACCGGTATCCGACTGGAAGTAAGGCAATAGTGCACCTTGTGTAACTTATGCGACGTTTTTGGGGTTTATTTTCAAAAGAGTTTCTGCAATTCTAAAAAGTAAACCAACTCTAAAAAAGGCGGTTATCCTGCACAAGCTGCACGATTAGTAAAAAATATTCGACCTAAGGACTAAGTATAGTTTTTAGGTCGTTTTACGTATACAAACTTATTAATATCAATCTTTTGCTCACTGTTCTTGCTAAAGCATGACACCAAATTAAACCACGATACCAATCAATACATAAAACAATATATCGATGGAATAATAACACTTAACGAAATACAATCAAAAATTGATGACCTGTTGAACAACCCAGATAAGATCTTTACGCCTAAAGAATTAAGATTACATGATGATTAGTTATAGCACTACTTGCCCGTCTGCATATTGCTGATTATTTATATATAGCTATAAATAATCTCAAAATTAACTGTATTATTAACTAACAAACTTAACTAAGTCATTAGTAACACCTATTGAACCAGCAGCAGCTGAATCTTGGCCTGATGATATACCCTTTTAGAAAACAACTATGACCAATACAGACAAACTACGACAACATTACCTTACAATGCCTCATTATCATTTTGATATGACAATTGATGATTATCACTTCTCAGACAAAGAACAGGCTGATATCGCTAAATATGGCAACTGGTTTCAGGCTATTTGGAATGATAAAGTACCACTAGTGACTGATAAACTGAATAGCTTTTATGCAGCTAAGAGCCCTAACTGTAAAGACAGAGGCAGGTTTGAAGAATTATGGTATCAGTACAAACTACGTGAATTGCCTTTTTAACTAAACTTATGAAAAATGCATTGCTATAGCTTCATAATTTATAGTTTATAGTTTTATAAACAATAACATTTATGCTTAAATCAATACTGATTTTTCTTGTGCTTAATGCACCAGCCCAAGCCAATCTAGGCTCATACAAAGACGGTCGTCTAATAAATCCAAACACTAACCAGCCCTACACAGGCAACATAGATATTATTAATGAAGACTGGGGCAAGGATGCTGTTGAGTTCTCGAAGGATTATATTGATGGCTTACAACACGGTAACGAGAAAGTCTTCTATCGAACAGGTCAACTAAAGTCACTTGCTAAATACATTAATGGTAAAGTCGAAGGTGCTGCTGAGTTCTATTATGACGATGGCACTCTAAGAGCTAGAATCTTTATAGAGAACGGCATTAACGAAGGTAGAGGTGTGTCTTACTATCTTAACGGATTAAGATCGTCTGAAAGTTTTTACTTTAGAGGTGAGTTGCAAGGCTTGTCTAGGAAATGGTTTGAAGATGGAACACCTATGACCAGGGGTTATTATAGTAATGGCATGAAGGATGGCTTGTTTACTACTTACTATGAGAATGGTAAAGTGTTTGAAGAGATTGAGTACAAGTACGGTACGCCTAAATTTAAGAGAGTATATCGAGAAGACGGCACACTTGTTGATGAGAAAGGGTTTTTTGATAAGAAAACCATCGAAAGGATTATTGGGTGAGATTACTTGATACAGATGTTAAGGGAAATTATTTAACAATCATTACTGATGAGGGTGATTTTATAAACCGTATTGACTACGCTCCAGAGGGCATTGTTGAAAAATGCGAAGACCATATCGGTGAAGATATACAGCTAACTGTTAGACCTGGCACCGGTGCTAATGGAAAAACTTGGAAAGAGCTGGGGTGGTTTGTTGACTTATCAAAATCCAATAAACTAAGCCGTACTTACAAAAACAAAAAGACGATAAGAATACAGGGTGGTCCTGGCTGCGGTAAGACTTACCAGATGATGAAAATTGTAAGAAGATCTCTCATGGCAGGTATTAAACCAGAAGAAATTTGCTTTCTTTCATTTACTAATGTTGCTGTAGACGAAGCGATTACTAGAGTTAGTAAAGAGATGCAGGATGCAGGCCTCAATTATGAATCTAAAGATTTTATCAACTTTTCAACTGTGCACAAACTAGCTGACAAGATGGGTGGCTTACAGGGCGACAGGATGGACAAGTCTCAATTCGAGAAGTTCGAGCCTATCTTTAAAAGTCATGGCTTTGAAAATCATTACACAGGATATGAAACTGTATTTACCAAATTAGGCGCACTAGAATCTGCCTCTGAAAGAATTAAAGATGAGTATCTACAACTTATTAGTTATTCAAGGGCCACACAGACAGATTACGGTGAAGTTATAGAGGGCTTTTTTAAAGATCACCCACTTAAAGAAGTAAAAATTAATGAAGCTGTACTTTTTAAAAAATTGTATGAAAAATTTAAAAATGATAACAACCTATCTGACTTTGATGACAGCATTGAAGCGGCAGTTAATAGTGATTTAATTAATCACACAGGTTTTAAAGTCATCATCATTGATGAAGCACAAGACTTATCTCTAAATTTATGGCGGGTTGCAGAAAGGGTTATAAACAATTCTATTGCTGCAATTATTTGTGGTGACCCGGATCAAGCTATCATGGATGTATTTGGCGCTAATTCAGAATTCTTTGAAAATTTCCCAGTTAATTCTGAACATATTATTAAACGAACAAGAAGATTGCCCAAGAGCCATTTTGATAATTTAAATGAAAGACACAAAGAGAGAAGCAACCATACGTTTGAACCTATGCTGGATGCCATAATAGGCACCATTAAAGGTTTATTTAATAAAAAGGGCTTCTCAGCATTAACTCAGTTGATTGATAGGCTTGATCCAGCCAAAGAGTACCTTATTATGTCACCAACTAAATTGAGTGTGAATATGGTGTCTAACGCCTTAAGCCACGAACGTATCAACCATTATAGAAGCAACGAGAGAATTGTCTTTGATGTTGATCAACCCTTAAATATTAGAGTGCAAACCATATGGACATCTAAAGGCGCTGAGGCTGATAATGTTGTTATAGCATTTTTACGAAAAGGTGATGATAAACAATACAAAAAATATCCAGCATTAAGGTATGTTGCAGAAAGTAGAGCCAAAGATAGTATGATTTTTTTAAACCGTCCGACTTTATAATATAGAGAAAAATTGCAATACAGCTCCAAAAAGAATATAAACTTAACTTAATTAATAATATTTACTCGATCTTATGGTTTACCAATTCTTAAAAAAAATAAACATAGATAGGCCTTATGTATTTTATACATTAGTATTTTTAATTCTTGTTTTACCGTTGACATACATCAACAATCATTATTACTATAAAAGTATTACACGAATAGAGAAGACTGAAATTTTCAATCTCGCTAATACAATAAATAGTTTTTCTAAGACGTGCATGGAATTGTCAAGCAATAACACCAAAAAGTGCATTAGTGAAATTAAAACATTATTGGATAACAATGCGGACTACTATGGAAACCTTGTCACAATAAACAACAAGAGCAATATCCTACTTAGTTATGACAATAGAAGATACTCAGATTCTAGGTCATCCATAAGTTTGAGTGATAATAAAAGAGCTGTAAGTGCAATAGATGCGTTAGATGGGACCCTTGATATTACCAGGAACTCTATACCAAATATATGGTCTAGTGTCTACAGAAGTGTTACATTTTCAATTGTAGATGTGATGAAAAAAGATGGAATTAATAAGAAGTGGAGTTATATCAAAAGTATAGCACTCCCTCGTAGCGCCCCGTTTTTATCTTTCTTATTTTTAACATTCTTAGTTGTGTACCTGCTAAAAAAATCAATTATTGCTCAAATAGAATTAATCAATGAGTTTGAAGCTGAAGAGTTTGAAGCGCTTGAAGATATCGAGCCGAATAAATAGGAAGTACTATGGATAAGAATAAAAGAAAGTGGGCCAAAAAACATAAAAAAAGGGATGTTTATAAGGCGGTAAAACAGGACTCTTCAAGAGTGGCAAGGGAAGCAAGGGAAGTGTCTGATAAAGGGTTTTGCGTGACAGATCATGCTGTTTATCGCTATTTAGAGCGTGTAAATAAAGTAGATATGGACAACCTGAAAGATGAGATTGTTCCTGAGGATGTAAAAAAACAAATTCTCTTCTTTCAAAAAGGAAAGTTTCCTACAAAGGGATATAAATTAATCGTTAAAAATAAGAAAGTTACAACCATATATGAACAATGAAGTTACTACCAATATTCGTAGTATTGGCATTATCCATTTCAGCGAATGCTAAACCTCAATACGGCTCTCTTTCAGTATCAAAAGTTAATAGTGTTTATGATGGCGACACATTTAGAGTAGATATAGATGTACTCCCTCCAATTATAGGCAAGAACATAGCCATTAGAGTTAATGGAGTAGATACTCCAGAGATACGAGGAAAGTGCCAGTATGAGAATAATCTGGCTCTTGAGGCAAGAGATTTTGTAAGAGACAAGTTGTCTAATGCTAAAGAGATTAAGTTAACTAACCTACAGAGGGGCAAGTACTTTAGGGTGGTTGCTAATGTGATGGTTGATGGTGTTAGTTTGGAGCGGGAGCTGCTTGATAATAAGCTAGCTTACGAGTACTATGGTGGTAAGAAATTAAACTGGTGTAGATAACCACCAACCTATAACACAACTATAACACCGAGCATAATAAACGCCAGTCCGGAAATTAACAACAACTGCAAAGACTTAATAGCTGATTGTTGCTTATCTGATGCACCATTAATTAGCTTTGCAAGTGTTGCTACGTCTTTTTGCATTTTTTTTTGCATACTTTCTAACGTAGACAATCTAGACCCTTGATTGTCTAACCGCTTACCAAATTCTTCAAAATTGTTATAACTCTCAATAAGTAATACTTTTTGCTCATTATTAATATCAAGTAAAGTTTTATTGGCAGAATCTATCTTCTTTCTGGATGAGTTTATAGACTCTAGCACTCCACTAAACTCGCTTATACTGGAAGACTGACTTTCCAGAGTATCGATCACACTATTTAATTTTTCAATATCATTCACCAATTTATATCCTTGTATTTATTTATGATTATATCCAATCGCGACACAGGTGGCTCTATAAGTTTTCGATAAGAATATGGATCTCTAAACTCCTTGTTAACCCATCTCAATATATCTGTATCGTTAAATTTCTCATGAATCAAGCGTGAAAATCTACTACGTGAATCTATAGATAAAATCGATTTTAATTGTAAAGTTTGCTTAACCAATTCTAATGCAGAATCTTTATCTTTAGCTATTATGTGATCTAATGATGCAGACATTCGTCGCTCCCCGTCAGCATTATCAAATTGATCTTCTGTTAATCTTACAATGCCACTCAAATAGTCCAAACAAATATTACTTTTATATGACTCAAGAAAACGTGAAATCTGCTCTTTAAGAGTTGATAGCTCAGAACTATTGATAATATTTTGACTGTCAGTGGCTTCAGATTCTTTGAAAAATACCGATAACCAAAGCTTTGTGTTGGTGGGATTTTCAACTAATTGAAGAAGTGTGTGACTTGATTCATTAAACGTAAAATAACTTTCTAAACGGTTCTTAAACTCGCTTTCCTGAATATCTCCAGATGCAAGAAGAATACATTGTTCATAAACAGTTTTTAGTGACTGACGTCGATTGTAAACAAAATGGTCATATGACCATAAAAGCAATACAAGAAAAACAAAACTTGTATTGGTATAAGCACCTTTCTTTAAATTATTACAAATTATTTTGTAATAATGGTACTCACTAGAACAAATCTCACTGAACTTAAATTTTGGCTCATACTTTCTAATTGTTTGCTCAATATTTGCTTCTAGTTGTTCTACAGACAAGCATTTAAATTCAATTTGTAGCTTACCTTTGAAGAAATCTTCAATAGTCCAATCCGATACAATTCCCAACTGAGATAGTCGATAAATAGCTCTTTCAAGTTTTGGTTTGCTAGTTTTAAAATCACCTGCTATTAAGATAATCTTATGTAGTTTATTGTTACTTTGAAGATAAGAATAAATATTATTAATCAAAACAAATTCATCTTTGATTGTATCTAACCCTACTGTCATAAGATATAAATTTGAATTTATATCGCTATTGCGATTTAATAATTTAATATTCTTCTTTAATTCTGAAACAGAAGTGATTGGGTCCCAAATCTTATCCAAGATCTTATTATTAGGCTCTTTTGTCAAAAGAACATAACAGTCTGCTGGCACGTCGACGAATAAACTCTTATCACGCCCTGCGCGTCCTGCCTCTTGGTATAGCGCTTCCATTGAACTTGGAATTCCATAATGAATAGTGTATGCAATATTTCCTTTGTTTACACCCATTCCAAAAGCTTTTGTGGCAGTCAAAAGGCGATACTTGTTAGATTTAAAATCTTCCTGAACTTTGCGCTTATAGTCATCAAAAGTCTTTCCATAGTAATTACTATATTTTGGAATTGAGCCTGAAAAAAACCTAACATCCATATCAAGTAATGCAGCCAACCGTGCTGCGAGAGAGTAACACCCATTATCCCCATTGACATTAAGAGTAAAAATAATTCCTGCATTACAAGAGCGGTCCTTGTCTGCATTCCATTTTTCGTCCATGTTATTAACAAGCCTAGCAACTTCATTGCTTTTATCTCCATTATCATCAATCACATGAAAAGCCAACTCTTCTCTTGTGAAATTTAATGGTGTTCTAATATATTGGTCTGACACATTAAACTCAGTTTGTATATCTTTCAAAACATTTACAGATGCAGTTGCTGTAAGCCCTATATAGGTAGCACCAGGGGAAAACCTATTAATTGTATTTGCTAAATTAAGATAAGACGTTCTAAAATCATGACCCCATTCTGACAAGCAGTGCGCTTCATCAATAACTGCATATGAGAATGATAGATTAAGGCCAATTGCCAACATTTCTTTTCTAAAGCCATTGGTTTGGAATCTTTCTGGCGAAATATAAACAAAAAAATAACAGCCGCGCCCAAAATCCCTTTGAATTTTAGCTTTTTCTTGTGCGCTTAAATCACCTGTAATATAGTTAGTTCTTGTAAAACCAATAGCATCTAAATCAATTTTTTGGTCATACATTAAGCTTTTAATAGGACATACTACGAAACTTACCGCTGGCTGGAGTATGGCAGAAAGTTGATAACAAATTGATTTGCCAGATCCTGTAGGCAGTAATCCTATGGTTCCATTACGAGACAAAGCAGAACCAATAATACCTGCCTGCCCTTCTCTAAAATCTACACCATCTAAGAATGGCAAAAATAAATTACTCAAAAAATATTTAAGCGATTCATATTGCGGACTACCATAGTTCAAATCAAGATCATATACTACTGGACCAGTACATGAAATTTGAAAAAAATCATAATCGATAAGTGCGCTACTCTCAATTGATACAGCATCTAGACTAGAAAAGTGGCGATAGAAATCAAAATAATCTGTTCTTGAATAAATCACATCTTGATTTGTCTGAAATTCATCACCATAACGTTCAAAAATACTAAAGTCAATTATTATGTCTACTCCTAGGCGATTATCTGGAATCTCTTCCAATTCTTCTATTTGTAAATCAAGAAAACCTTTAGAGCCGCCTTGCAATCTATATAAATTACCTATTAGTTCATTAAGGTCTTTTAGCGCCTCTATGGAGAATTCAATTTTGTCACGATTAACAAGTGATATTTTTCTAGTACCTCCAAGTTTTATAACTCCCCTTTCTAATAGCTCTAATAACAGTATTTGAAACCGAATAGAGGCAGTAAGTCTAACTCTTGAATCTGATGGATCAATGCCTTCTGTAAATGCTGTTTTGTAGTTCTGAATTGTTATTCCATTCGGAGGATTAAAAGAACCTTCTTGTTCAAGGTTATCTACCAACTCTATATGCGACAAAACCTCCCTAATTTTTTTGACAAACTCATCATTTTCAGATTCAACCTCTTGTACGGTAAATCGGATAGTTTTTAATCCTAGTGTTTCAGTAAATGCATCTCTTTTTTCGTCAACATCTTTTGATTGACGATGCTGTGATCCATCAATTTCAATTATCAAACCAACTTGTGGTATAAAAAAATCAACCTGTCTATTATGAAATTGATCAACATAGACCTGAGTCATGTCAAAAATTCTAACTTCTGGAACCATTAACTGCTTTACAAACTTATAATCACCTAGATACTTCGGGATAAGTTCATCAAAAAAGTATTTAGCCGGAAAGTATAAAGACTCTTTTTTTCCTCTTATTAGCCTACTCCACTCTACGGGCTTGTTCGAGATAAGCGCCAAAGCTGAAGTGTCATTTCCACTATCTTTTACACTTACCCCAAAAGATTTTCGCAAGCGCTTTGATGCTATTGTTGGCTTTCCACGCTGGAGTATATTTTTAAGTATTTGTATTACATTGTATTCAGTAATAGAATTTGATTCAGATGCTATTGAATATTGCTTTAAATTTTGAAAAATAAAATTATGATTTGTCTTAGCGTAGTTGGCAGAATATTTTATATTTACCAGCTTTCCTTTTGCCCTTTCAGGCTTATCATTAGGTGTAGAAGCAGAGTTAATACTCAATGAATGGTACAGATCTGCAAATAACTGTGTGTTGATTTGCGTCTCTTTACTTGCCGTCTCCACTTGTGCTCGATACAAGGTCTTGACTAATGCAAATATATAGACATTAGCCTCTGGATAGGCTTCAGAAATAGCTCTAGAAATATCACTTGTTGTAGCTCCTGAGGTATAAACATCATCAACAATCAAAAAAGTAAGGCTCTCTAGTTTTGGCTTTGGAAGTTTTTCTACATGTGCCGAATATACACCTCGGATTTGTAACTTACGGTCTACGGCAGAGAGTTTAGTTGACTTTTCTAACTTACGACTTTTCTTTACAAGACTTGGCCGGTAAACCGCTCCAAGTGCATCAGCTAAGCCAAGTGCTAACCTATCTAATGGCTTAGCATTATCTAATACCTCCAATTCAGAGTGTCCAAGCGCTCTAACAACTACATCGACATTTGGAAAATTTTCAGCTAATTCTACAGCTTTGTTACTCCAGCGCTTTATAGCCTCATCCACATCATCTTTAAAAGCCCAAATTTCTTGCTTTATCCCTTCTGAATAATAACCAAGATAAAGCACATTGGCACTGCGTTGTAATTCAGATCTAATCTGTTTGTTTTGTGGCTTATTAGTCCTGGTTCCTATTAACTCTGAGAGTTTATAGATACCCATATGCTCCTGACCTACATTAGAAACATTGCCCCACTCAACAGCAAAAAAATCAACATTAGCATTTGTAGCCGCCTGCTTGTCTAGATCATTATCACCAAGATATACAACCTGATCACTTGTCACATCAAAATGATTTAATATCTTCTCAACACCCTCTTTATGAGGCTTGTGATTTTGGACATCATGATAAGCAATTACAAAATCCACATAAATATTAAAGTGTTTTAGAAGGCTTTCAACATAGGTTGATGGGGAGTTTGTAAAGATGGCGATCTTTATGCCTATAGAATGCGCAGTGTTAACCAACCCTAAAATATCTTTATATACAAAACATTGATTAAATAACTTTGGTATTTCTCGCCAATTTCCACTTGATCGCAAAGACTCCACAGCACTCGTATCAATTAATGTGTCATCAAGATCAAGAATAAAAACCTTTATCACAGTGACATCTCTCTCGCAACATTAGATTCAAATTTAGTATAAATTTTCTCTAACTGATCTCTTATTTCTTTGTAAGACTCACGTGTATACGCCTCCGCTTTACTATCATTAACTAATTGCTGCGTTCCTGCAATAGCTTTAATCCCAAGATCTGGATACCCTGCAGCATTAGCGTTAGGTACAAACACAGGTCTGCTCATTAATATTGCAGTATTAACGGCATGCATAGTTCCTCCATCTATTGCAGTTTCAATAGCAAAGACCCCTGCTGATAAACCGGCCTGAATTCTATCTCTCTTAGCAAAAAATGCAGGAATAATCTTTGTGCCTGGCGGGTTTTCAGACACCAAAAGACCTTCTTTTTTAAGGATTTCATTTGCTAAATCCTGATTCTCTTTAGGAGCGACATTTTCTATATCGACAAGTACTGCAATAGTTGGTATATTGGAATTTATGGCAGATCTATGCGCAATTGTATCTATACCTAAAGCAAGTCCACTTACTACAGAATAATTATATTTTGCAAACTCTTCAATCGTTCTAATTGTAATTTTCTCACCTATGCTTGTATTCTTTCTTGTGCCGACAACGGCGATGGGCAACGGATGTTTTAATAGCTTTAGATCTCCTTTGTAAAACAGGAATGGAGGCGGGTTATTGAGTTTTAGTAGTTGTTTCGGATACTGTTCAGAGCCAAAAACAATTGCCTCTATATTTTTCAATTTCCAGTCCCTAATATCGCGCTTAATTCCATCTCTTATAGCGTGAAACCCCTTAGACTTAAACAACTCTGTTAATGCAGAGGGTGTAGTTCTAAGCGGGAGTTCTGAACTGTCTACTTCAGACAATTCCTCTAGAGTCGATAATCTTTGAGCAATAGAAAAATTAATGAGATTAATAACAGAGCTATCACCTACGCGTGGCAAACTTTTTAAAACTAAAGCATCAACAAGATTCATATTTAATCTCTATATTTATATATCTATTTTGCCCGCCCTACCCTTAAGATAAAGAGCTAAATTAACTGTTGCCTTGGTATCATCCATAGCATCATGAGAATTATCACCCTCTAAACCTAAACTAGCTAGTATATCACCCAGTCTGTACGATGGCAGCTTACACAGTTGCCTTGTTAGAGTTAATGAACAAAATGATGGGTTTCTTTTCTTATTAACACTATTGAGTCCTGCTCGTAGCAAGTTGGTGTTCAATATTGTATAGTCATATATCATATTATGCGCCAACAGAGCATCACCACCTACAAAGTCTAAGAACGCGCTTAAACCCTCTTTCTTGTCAGTAGCTTTCTGAGCTAAGCGCTCATTAGAAATGTTGTGCACTGTCTGTGTAGGACTTAGGTCTTTATCAGTGGCAAAATAACACTCAAAACTCTTGCCAGGAACACCTTTGATAATCTCAACCGCCGCTATCTGAATAATGTCATCATTCGACGTATCCAATCCAGTCGTTTCTGTATCAAAAACAACTATTCTTCTGCTGGTAATAACATTGTGAAAGAATTTTATATACTTAGGGCTTATGTAATGCCTAGAAAATAATCGTTTTATTTTGTTCTTATAATATAGAAATGTATTGTTCATAATTTATATTCTGGTTTATTTGTCGATGCTTTTATTTATATAATTCTATAGCAAAGATTAAACTAAAAAAAGACAAAAAACACCTAATTTTTGGATCTAGTCAAAAAAGGAACATGACTAAAGGACAGCGCCTGGTTAAGAATCTAATTCAAACGCTTACCGCATAAGGCTTTACAACTGTTTTTAACCAGTTCATAAAAACATGTAAAACTTAAACACAAAATCTAATTTAACAGCATAAAAAAGGCATATAGCCTTAAAGACAAAAACCTTTCAGAAAACTCAATTTTAGTACGGGTCTAGTAAAACTCTCGACCAGGGTATAGCTAGAAACCTACCCCCCCGGTAACATACTAAACTATCTTTTATTTATTGACACACGATACTGACACACAGTTAACAGCTACACCA
>Ga0209559_1000906_pt1 | contig 15592 bp, 11 predicted proteins | sample SaaInlV_110m_DNA_FD_184677 | JGI IMG/M metagenome (GOLD analysis project Ga0209559, IMG submission 184677) | Marine microbial communities from expanding oxygen minimum zones in the Saanich Inlet - Saanich Inlet SI074_LV_165m_DNA (SPAdes) (version 2) | ecosystem: Environmental > Aquatic > Marine...
TCTTTTCCATTTCGTGAACTACGTGCACCACGTTTTGAAATGAAAGCGAGCTGGAATTTTGAAAATATGCTTGGAATGCTGAATAGTTGGTCTGCGGTTGCACATTATAAAAAGCGTGAAGGCAGTGATCCAATTGCGGAAAACATGGAGCGTTTAAACAAGGCCTGGGGTGATCCGCAGCAAGTGAAAGAGGTAAGCTGGAACCTTGCCATACGAGCAGGACGCCTTCACTGAAAAGCGGGTATTGGTAATTCAGCAGAAAAAATGGAAAGAAATTGCTTCTGAAACGCACAAGCGCTAATATTGAATGCTGTTGTTGACAGCTGGATTTAGGCGTTAATTAAATTTGATGCTGTCATAATAATCCAAAAACCGTGTCATTTCGAGAGTAGCGAGAAATCTTGCCTAAATGACCACTCAAATATCAAATAAGATCTCTCTCTGCGTTCGAGATGACAAGATTTTATGTTTAAATAATGCTACGTATTTCACGTTTCTTTGAGGGGCATTAAACTTCATAGGTTAAAAAAAACATTTTAAAGGAAAAATGAGCAAGCATATAAATTGGGGTTATTTCAGGAATGGTTGAACTTCCTGCAAACGAGCGCAAGAGGTTCTTGACGCAAAAAATATTACAGTAGAAACACGTGTTTTCGCCAACAAAGAAAAAATAAACAGCGAGGCTGCCTGGGAAATGCTACAGTCCGCAAGTCTCATCAGAACCGGTAAAGGTAAAAAACGGCAAGAGTGGAATCCTGCTGTTGATAACAAAGCAGAAATCCTTAAAGATGTGATTGGACCAAGCGGTAACCTGCGTGCTCCAAGTTGGAAAATTGCTAATGAATTTGTGGTGGGTTTTAACCCTGAACTTTATGCAGAGGTCTTTGGATAAATGGTCAGAATTGGAATTATAGGAGCCGCCGGTTTATCCGGACGTGAACTTCTACACTGGTTGAAAAATCACCCTCAAGTAAAGATTGAACTGCTGACTTCCAGCAAATATCAGGGACGTCAAGTCTCGGAGGTATTTCCGGAGTTGACTGCTTATTCTCAGGTTTTTGAACCGAACGAGAGCGATGTTTCCGCTTGTGATCTTGTTTTTCTCGCCATCCCGAATCAGGCCAGTCTGGAGCTTGTACCAAAATTACTGGAGCAGGGCGTGCGTGTGATTGATCTTTCCGGAGCATTCCGTTTAGGTGATACAGAGGTTTTTTCCAAATTTTATCAACTCACTCACACAGCACCGGAGTTGCTCGATGAAGCTGCTTTCGGACTGCCGGAATTTTACAAGGATGAAATTTCTAAAGCAAGACTTGTGGCAAATCCCGGCTGTTATGCTACGGGTGCTTTGCTGGGGATATTACCACTTGGAGATTTACTTGCTGAGCTTGACCGTGCACCGATCATTGACGCAAAATCAGGAGTGAGCGGTGCGGGCGGCAGGGTTGAAGGTGACATGACGAATTATGTCAGCGTTAACGAAAATTTTAAAGCATACAAAGTTTTTGCTCATCAGCATCAACCGGAAATTCAGCAGTACCTGACTGAGCTTAGTCCTTACAGTACAAAAGAAAGCGGGGACGTAATTTTCACACCGCATTTACTTCCAGTCAACCGTGGGATTTTGTCCACAATCTATCTCCACTTTCCGGAAGCAATCACTGTTGCTGAAATTCGGAGTCGGTTTTCAAAATTTGCAGCTGAGCAGAAGTTCGTGCATTTTATGGATGAGGGGAACTTACCGGATTTAAAGGTGACACTGAATTCTAATCGAGTCATGATTGGAGCGGAGAGTGATGAGTCTGGTCAAAACTGGGTAATTGTCACAAGTCTTGATAATCTGGTCAAAGGTGCTTCCGGACAGGCCATTCAAAACATGAATCTGATGTGTGGGCTGGATGAAAGCCTGGGTTTGCTTTGATCAATCGTCTAGTTCATCTTCTCCGATTCGTCGATCCTGTCCGAGCAAATTTTCGAAATAACACATTTCCTTTAAACGCGAGTGAATACGCTCACCGACACGTCCGCGGATAGTGTCGGCAATATAAATTTCACTTTCAGTTTTTTCACGATTACGGATTTTTTCTTTGAGCGTGTTTTCTTCACTTTCCGTAAAATTTGTACTAACCATGATGATCTGGTTACGGTTGTAACGTTCTGAAATCAGCATGTCCAAAATACTGAGTTCCCAGTCACTGTTGCGGCCCTTGCCCATGTCATCAATGATGAGGATATCAGTTTGTAAATGCGGATCAATGATTTCCATGTCTGATTTTCCGTCTGAGTAACCTTGTCTTAATTCAGACAGTAATTCTGCAAAACTCTGAAAAATACAGGATATTCCATGACTGATTGTACATTGATAGGCAAAACCGGTCATCAAGTGTGTTTTACCCGTGCCTGGAGGTCCCATGAGAACCATGCCTTTCAAGTCCTCAGAGTCTGTTTCCAAAAGATTTCGGTTGCTTAAACGCTGTGGCAGAAGTCTGAAAATGCTGCCAAGTAGATCAAACACCATTTCGTTTTCTGCATCCCTATCTTGCTCACTGAGACGGCTGTTCAAATAACGACGTGGAATACGTGCATTATTATAAAGCTGAACTCTCTGCTTGATTTGTTCACAGTCCGGACAGACAATAGCGACGTCACGTTGGTAACTGTCCTGCTCTACGATGAAACGAGTATTTTTGCAGGTTTTGCAAGGCATGGCAACGCAGTCACAAAGCCTTGCATGAGCGTAGCGTTCTCGTGGACGAACGCTGATAAAGATTCTGGTGCCGTTGCAACGCAAGCAGTCTGGAGCAGATTTGACCATTAAATATTGTTAGAGATTGGTTTTAAAAATATAATATTATGCTTCTATGGTGGAGCATGCGTCCTGAAGTGTCCAGAGAATTTCTGCCTTAAAGTGCTGGATTTTTGTCCAGTTTTACTAAATAATTCACACGCCACTGTGTCTAACAGCGGTTCTTATCAAATGCCTTAAATCATAAAACAGAAATATGTCTGTAATCAAAAATGACAGATTGTTGCGTGTCTTAAATCACCAGCCGGTGGATCGTGTACCGGTTTGGATGATGCGGCAGGCCGGCAGAACAGATCCTGAATATAATCAACTTAAAAAGAATGACGGACGATCCCTGGAAAAACTCTTTGCGGATCCGGAAATTTCGATCAAAATATCATTGCTGCCAAAACGTCTCGGTGTGGATGCAATCATCATGTTTCAGGATATTCTCACACCGCTTACTCCGGCAGGCGCAGGATTTCACTTTGCCCCTGGACCTATTCTGGAAAAACCTGTCCGTACTATGTCCCAGGTAAAAGCACTGCGTGCCTTTGATCCGGAAGTTGAACTGCAAAGTGTCGCAAAAATTCTCAAAGGACTGAATGCTGAACTAGAAGGAGAATTGCCCGTGCTCGGCTTTGCCGGTTCGCCAATGTCTCTCGCGTTTTTTATGATTGCCGGACGTAGTCCAAATCAGAAGCTTGAAGAAGTATTAGCATTTATCGAAGAACAAGCAGAAATAACGCAAGCATTACTCGAGTGGTTAACAACCATGACAGTGGATTATCTCAACTTCCAGATTGCATCCGGTGCGCAGGCAGTGCAATTATTTGAATCATTTGCGGATGTAATTCCATTAGAGATTTATAAAAGGTTTGTGCAGCCGACTCACGAGAAAATTTTCAGTGCATTGTCAACATCTGCTCCTTCAATCCTGTTTACCAAGGAGTCGCCACACCTTGATTTGATGCTCCAGAGCGGAGCGTCAGTCTTGAGTGTGGGGAATTGTATTGAGCTGGAGCAGGCACAAAAACAGGCCCCGGAAATGATTTTCCAGGGTAACGTTGATAATAAAATTTTAGCAGACGGAACTAAGGCGGAGATTACTCAGGCAGTCCAGAAATGTTTTGAGCAAAGTGGACGTAAAAACCACATTCTTAACCTCAATCATGGTTTGCTGGCACACACACCTTTTGAGAATGTACAGCATTTTGTGAATGTTGCTAAAGAACTGGGAAAAATTTAGTTCAAGTCTGAGGGGCTCGGTGTACGTGAAAAGCTGGGTGTTTGTAGAACTATCACAAAGTGGTTGACTTACTTTATAAACGGGATGATCCGCAATAAGTTCAACCACTTTGTTGCACGTTTATTTACTGCGACCGCCGCCACCGCTACTTCCGCCGCCACCGCTACTTCCGCCACCACCACTACTTCCTCCGCCGCCACCGCTACTTCCTCCGCCGCCACCGCTACTTCCTCCGCCGCCACCGCTACTTTGACTACCGCCTCGACTGCTGCCTTGAGCATCTTTGCTACCGCGGTCGCTTCGATTTTCTTGAGCATCAGCAATTGTTAAGTTTATTCGTGTTAGTTTATCTGCAGTGACTTCAAAGGAATGGCTCACAAAATTCGTTCCTTTTTTAAGACTAAGCACATGCTTTCCTACCGGAATATCTAGAAGCAGGGTGTCGGTTTTACGATGCAGTGGTTCGCCATCCAAAATGATTTCTGCGGAAGTTGGTCTTGACATGACAAAAACTTTAGCCGTTTTAATTTCAACCTTCGTAATTTCTTCAATTATACTTTTTTGTTTTGATTCACCAAGCATTTTAAAGGCTAACTGCTCTAACAATTTTTTGAATGTAGTAGACTGTCCATCATGTTCTTCGGTTTGAGAAATGAGCAATGCACCATTTTGCAGGTTGGTGAAATTTGCGGTTATGAAAAATACATTTTCATCAATTTTACTATATGATGTAGTAATGATCCGATCTACTTCAAGTTGTTCACCGATGATTGAGAGACATTGCTCGCCCTTACAGCCTGTTGTTTGTTGAATTGTGCTTAAATCTGCCTTTGCAATATCAACATTACTGACTAAATCAAAAGCATTGTAACTATTAATTTCACTACGGAAAAGATCACTATAGGCTTTTCTTTGTGCTGCTTTGAGGTCATCGCTGCTAATATCCAAGACCGCAACTAGAGTTCGTCGATGTGATTTTGGCAGTTCAAAGCGTGTTTCCGCCTGGGCAAGTACGCTGCCGCTCAACTTATCTCCAATCGCCTGAGCAGACAAAATCATTTCCTGACCCTCTATTTTATAAGTCACATTAATGTTTGCTGCACTTGATGGTATGCCTGCGATTGCTTCAGACAGTACCAGCATTTGCGTAGCAGGAAGATTTTCCTGGAATGCATAATACAGTTCCCCTTCTATCCATTTTGCATCCTCATCATGCTTGCCTGATGTTTCGTTTTTAACACTTAGTACCATTTGAGTCACATCTTCGTCTGCAAAACTCAGCTTAAAGCTTTTCGCAATTTTGGAAGATGCTTCTCCAATGGTTTTTGAGGTTGTTTTTAAATCAATAACTTCAGTTGCAAGCACATTTTTTTGAGTAGCTGAGGTAGCTGCTTCAGTTGCAGTGCTTGCAGCCTGATTTGTTGAAGGCGTATTTTGCGCAGAACTGCAGGCAACCATGCTGATTAGCGATATGGTTGCTATTGTTAAACTTATCAAGTGTGTTGTCTTTTTCATGAGATATTGTCAAAAGTTTTGTTTGAGCAATTTGAATCAAATGCTAATCCGGCTTGCTGGAATCCGCTCTATTCCAGCAGAGAATTGTATTCAATAAAGAAATGTTCGTTGATAAAGCATCCAGAGACCAATACATGAGATTGTAATTGAACCTGGAATTACTACATAATTTTTGTAGTAAGATTTTTGATGGAAATAATAATATAAGACAAAGTAGGCAACTCCAATCACAAAGATTTGCCCTGCCTCTATACCTAAGTTGAACGCTAATAAACTTTCAAGGAAGTACCCTTCAGGAATACCAACCCTGAACAAAATTCCAGCAAAACCCAGCCCATGTAGTAAACCGAATAAAAATATCAGTAAGGGCCGCCAGATTGTAAGTTTTGAAGTGAATATATTTTCAATTCCAACATATACAATAGAAAGAGCAATTAGTGGTTCAACAATCCTTTCAGGTAAGGCTATTAATCCAAGGATACTTAATGCCAGGGAAATACTATGTGCTATTGTGAAGCACGTCACCTGAGCCAACATTATCTTCCAATTTGTACTAAGTAAAAATATTCCCAGCACAAATATTATGTGATCAAAGCCTTTCGGTATAATATGACTGAATCCAATTTCCAGATAAGCTAAAAACCTACTTACAAAATTCTTGCCAGGCATTCCAGCTAAGTGCAAAGGCGGGCTGCTTGGAGATTTTCTAAACCAAACGGATCTAAAGGCTTTCCCATTTTTGTCCATTGTCCTGATGACATTGCTTCCAAAACTTTCATGCCAACTCCACTCCATACTCATTGCAGTAGCTGGAGCTTTTACTGCTAAGATCAAGACACTCTTACGAGCTTCCTTAAGATTCAAATTCTCTATGATATTGATTTCACGTATAGATAATTTGGCGGGTATTTTATCAAAACGTATGTCAATTGAATTCAAAAATTTAGTTGAAACACTCAAAAATATGTCCTTCAATTGATTTTCTGCTAGATTTCTTAATTCTTTATAATTCTCAGTAAATATTAAATCATTGTCATCAGCAGATATGTTTTTAATATCAATCAGCAGATTTTCTAAGTTAGTTTCAATTTCAACACGAAAAGTACCTTTCGATTCTGAATATATTGATGTTTTAGCAGGCCACTCAGAATGTGCTGAAGAAATTACAGGTAGTAAAAACACATTAATATTTAAAAATAATAATATTAATGTGTTTTTATAAAAATGATAATTATAGATCATTTCGGTATAAATTTTAATTACATCAATTAATTATGAACTATAACCGAAGCTGGAGCATGAGTTGTTGAAAATGGATCTGCCGCGTTGGGGCCTTTTCGGAATAGTTTAAAACTCTTCTCCAGGGATATAATTTCGGAATTTACTGTCCGATTAAACCGGGTTCTCCATAAAAATAATTATTTGTAATCCAAAATACAGGATCATTTTTTCCACCTTGAGTTGCGGTTTTTACATGGTAATGGTAACTCCCGCTGCTAAAATCTGCAGTACAGTGTAGATGGCCGTTATATTCATCAATTGCAGGAACTGCGTTAGCTTTACAATCTTTTTCTCCATTGCCGATAGGACCGTACACTGGGAAACCGTCCATGAGAAAGCCCAGAAGCAGACCTGCGTTGTCGCCTGAATCTTCGAGCCAATTGTATGTAGTTCCGGAGTCTGTTTTGGAGACTTCATTCACTTTTCCACCTAACTTTTGAATCAGGCAAACAGGGTCAACGTGATAGTGATACGTACCGCGATTTTCCGGATGTCCAGAGCATTGATCAAAAGTAAACAGTTCATCGGTTATTTCATCTCCTGGCGCAGCATTTTCGTTAAAGAGTGAGACTCCGTTCAAGGCGATGCCCATGGCACCAAAGTCAGTTTTAGTTTTGTCAACCGCAGACGTGGGCGTGACAGGCATCTTTAGAATAAGGGTTTGCTCCTCGATTGTATTTCGACCTGCTCTGCGTGGTGTTTGATCCTCGTAAACTGCAGCAAATTTGTGGATGTTGGTAGTATAATCATAGTCTTCATAATATTTGTTTGAAGAGTCATAATAAACTGATTTATGCTCTGGCCGTCCCGTAGATTCAACTACAATGAACTCCGGTTTTCCATCTCCATCACTATCCTCTGTACAAACATAAATAAGATACTCTTGATTGAGCTTCGTGTATTTTAACATGGCAGATAAATAGTTCTCTGGTACTTTACTCAAATCGTTTTTGCCGTTACAGACTGAAGCAACTGTTTGCCTCTTGCCCCTTTTTCCTTCGTGTTTTCCACCTTTTCCTCTATCATGTTTCCCGCCCCGTTCTCCTTTCATCCTGTGCTTACCATTAGACATTGTTTCACAACCAACTAAGCTGAGCGTAAATATGCTTAGAATTAATATTAAGATATTTTTCATCTTTGCGTTTTTGCTTAAATAGTTAACTTAGATATTAATTGGATAAACCTCTAAAAACTTCTTACTCAAGTAATTAGGAAATAACTTAAACTTTCGCCATCCGCTGGTTGAGCGGAGTCGAAACCTGATTCAAGTCCGAAATACTCCTTCGCCATCCACGCAGGCCTCCACCTCAGGGTACGGTTTCTAGAGCTACCCGCGAATCGTTTTCACTGCTTTATTTGTATCCTGCACAAGATAGTATTATGAGTTACTAAATTATCTGTCCATATCAATTTAGCATTCTGCTCCCAATTTATCTGCTCGTAACCATCTTTAGGTCTTACCGAAGATTCTGCATGAGTTGTGGCGTTTTTCCAGTCACTATCATCATAATCTTTTTCTTGCCAATTTTCAGGTTCTTCCAAAGCAGTATATTCACACGGTGCTTTACCGGCCTGAGGATCTGATTCATTAACACATGAGTTATCTAAAGGCGCTTCGTGGATAACTTTACACTTCCAGTCTGAATCCGTAACAGCAATAACTTTACCTGTTTTGAGATCTGTAAATTGAGCTATAAAACCACCGTCACCCAGCTGTTGTCTCGAACTGCCTATATATTCCAGTCCCGTATCATTCTCTTTGAAGTCTTTAACTATAAAATTTAAGCTTAAAGGATAATCGGCTTTAAAAATAAATGATTCTGCATTAAATGAACGCTCCGTTGTTATGGGCACTGAATCTTCAATAATTAAACTGCTGCCTGAATAGAAAGCAAACCAGTTATCCGCCCATACCTCACCTTTGATTGTTAGTTCTCCGGATGTTCCCTGAACTTCGACAGTCACTACTTTTTGTACCGGTTTCCGTGGTCTTTTCTTAGCTATACAACCGCTTGTAAACAAGAGTAAGCTTAGAATTACTAGTGTATTTAATAATTTCATTTTTCTGTTTTGAATTTACATTGAATACTTGCCAGAGCCGCTTTACAAACCCTGAGTTACCGGACTGTTACTGAACCAGGAGTCCCATAGAATTTTGCATTTGTAATCCAGAAGACTGTACTATTAGTTCCGCCGATATTGGCCGTTTTAACATGGTAGTGGTATGTACCACTTGTAAATTCCGTTGTGTTATGAGTATGACCATTGTATGCATCAATACTTGGAGTTGACGCATTATCAGAGTCAGTATGATTGTCTCCGACCGGTCCATATACAGGGAACCCATCCATGAGGAATCCTACGAGTAATCCTCCATTTGTCCCGTTATCTTCGATCCATGAGTAAGCTGTACCGCTGACCGTTGAACTGTTATCAGTAACACTACCACCCAAATCTCTAATCAAGCAGACAGGATCAACGTGATAGTGATATAGGCCAGTATTTTGAGGGTGACCGGAACACTGATCAAAAGTAAAAAGTTCATCCGTAATTAAATCCGGCGGTGCGGCATTTTCATTAAAGAAAGAAACTCCGTTTAACGCCAAACCCATGGTGCTGAAGTCAGTTGCAGACTTGGTTGAAGCCGAAGCAGGGGTGAGTGGCATTTTCATGGTAATACATTGTTCATAAATCATGTTTGGACCTGCTGACGCTGGTGTGCCAGTATATCCTGCAGCTGTTTTGGTTACTGCATATTTATAAAGATTTGTAGCAAAGGTGAATGCTTCGTATAGCGCATTAGTCGCTTCCCAATAATAGGATTTATGCTCCGGCCTGTTTGATGATTCCACAACCATGTATTCTGGAGTTCCATCGCCATCCGTATCTTCAGTACAAACATTGACTAAATAAGTGCTGTTAACAGTCGTGTATTTTGTCAGTGCTGTGAGATATGCACTGGGGATATTAGTCAAATTATCTGTACCACCACATGTTGTTGTTGAAGTACTGCATGAGGCACCACTGGAAGAAGACATTGGAGGAAGTTTCTCATCTTCTTCCGTTGAACAGGAAACTAAAAATAAAGTGACGCTAAGGACACTTAAAAAAATAATGTTTGCGAAATTTGATTTACTCATCATGGCTCCTCCTTAAATCTATTATTAGCTTATTAGTTAATTTTGATGGTCACGTAAAAAGTCATTATGACACCAATGTTTGTCATTCCCGCGAAAGCGGGAATCCATTATTTCAGATACTTACAAGTTCCTGGATTCCCGCTTTCGCGGGAATGACAACTATTTACTAAGCCATCAATTTTAATAGTTAATTGTTGATGGCTTCGAAAACACACCCTTTTGGCCATCGCTAAAAACGTCCCCTGAGACGGTCGAAGGTGAGCCGAAGTTAATATACGGACTTGCATCCGCTTTCGGCTCTCTTTCGACTTCGCTCAAGAAGCACGCTCAAGCTTATGGAGTGTAAGATGCGTAATCTTTATGCCCTACGTACTTATTTTGTTGACCACCACTTGTATTAGGATTATCACCGTTCCAGAATTCTGGGATATCATTAATTAAACCTGCCCAAGCTCCCTTCATTAATACAGCTACAGTATAAGTTGCACTGCCTGGATATGCTGAAATTGCTTGTAATTCGCTACTTTCCATTGTATGGGCGTGATAATGATAATTATAACCATCATGTTCATGACCGCCAAAGTCGTCAATTGCTGTACTATAACCAGCCATCGTAGAATAGGCAGATTCATACTTTCCGTACAAAGCTAAGCCATCATTACCAAAGCCAATTAAAGGTGGGTGACTCCCAGTATAGTCTCTAAGGTTATAAATGTTCATTTTGTTTCCATTTGCTGAATGGCCATCACCGTGCCAGTGCAAACCCATTCCTTGTCCTACATGAATACCGGATTGGGTTACTTCTCCTTTTTCAACAGCCGCCAACAAGACATTATTAAAAAGTGGATAGATCTCCACTCCATCGACTGCTATACCTACAGTATTTATGCTGGTCCAAGAGTAAACATTATAAACAGTACTACCGACATCAGCTGCTAGAGTTTTCCCCGCCCCAGCAGAATCTGTCATAGTATTATCGCCAACCTTACTAACTTCACCATAATCCTTTAATGGTATTTTATATAAGAACTGACCAAGAAGAGCATCTCTGGTAACTTTTTGATCTGCGTAACCCGAACCAGTTCCATCTCCTGGTGGTACAGTGACATCTAACAATCTATTAGGTCTATCCTGCACAGAATATGAGGCAATCACCATAAAAGGGTGCATCACACCAGCAGCATCTTTTTCGTTGGTATAGTAAACGTACGGCGTAGTATTCTGCCCTACTGATCCTCCGACTATTGTCTCACCAGTTAAGGTAGTTTTAAGTAATGCATTACGAAATGCAGTATAAACTGCCTTCGTGTACCTCAGTGATGAGCCTGCCGCAGTTAGGTCTGTTTCAATTGCAGTAAGCATTGTTGCAGCAGCTGTAGCTGTACTAGCGTTGTCCCCTGCTGCTGCTACTTGAGCTTGGTAAGAGGCATGTGTGTCTGAGTAAAGCTTAGTGCTATTAAAATTATGACTGGCATATGGTGTTGCACTAGCGGAAGTCCAAGCTACCCGTGTGTTAGTTACCATGCTTGCACCAGAAGGATTCATGCCTGTTGGAATAGCAACGTCTAAACCTGAGTCATAAAGTGTAATAGTTGAGCTTGTAGAACTTAATTTAGGATAGGCATTTGTAGTATCATACTCGATATATTTTGCAGAAAAGGAAGTGTCTTCTGCATAAGCAGAACTAGATGTATTAAACGTGTATCTTTTAGCAGCCTGCATTGTATTATTAGTTAAATCAAAAACAAAACACAGATAAGATGAATTAGCGTCCCTTGTATAACCAAAAGTATCATTAAGCTCCAGTCTCATTGTGCTGGAATTATAATCGAGCGACCAGTTGGAATGTTTCTCTGAATCTAAACGGTAGCAAGTTTCAGAACTTTGACTAATCAGTTGGAATGTTTTTAAAAAAACATCATTGTAGGTAGAGATTGTACTATTTATGCCAACTGCATAAGTACTATTATCAAGATGAACATATGATGAGCTGTATTTTAACAGTACCCTGTCCAAATTCGCGACACTCGTTTTTATCGTCGGCGAAAGCGCAGGACTGATAGTCTCTGCTAAGATAGTCGCAAAATTGTCTGGAGTTGAGATAGACGACTGGGTATCCGTTGTTGTACCAGTAGTGGTCGTTTCAGTGCTGGTGGTTGTAGTTGCTGTACTGCTGGCAGTGCCGCTATCAGATGACGTACAACTGATGGCGAAAAGTGTAATTAGCATTGCAACAGCAAATAATACCAGTGTCTTTTTTATGTCAAAATATTTCATTTTGTAACCTCTAATTAGAGAGTTTAAATTTAAACCATCAAAAAGCTGATGATCAAGGAAAACTGAACTTGAATTAATTTAAATTCAAGGAGTGTAAGTAGCGGAATCTTTATGCCCTCCGTACTTACTATTTTTAGCGCCATTAGGTATCGTACCGTTCCAGAATTCTGGAATATCATTAATTAATCCTGCCCAGGCACCTTTCATTAATACAGCTACAGTATAAACTGTGCTGCCAGAATATCCTGAAAGTGCTTGTAATACGCTACTTGCCATTGTATGGGCATGATAATGATAATTATAACCATCATGTTCATGACCGCCAAAGCCGTCTATCGCAGTACTGTAACCGTCCATCGTAGAATAGGCAGATTCATACTTCCCGTACAACGCTAAGCCATCGTTACCAAAGCCAATTAAAGGTGGGTGAGTGTAGCCAACAAAGTCTCTAAGGTTATAAATATTCATTTTGTTCCCATTTGCAGAATGACCATCACCGTGCCAGTGCAAACCCATGCCTTGTCCTACATGAATTCCAGATTGTGTTACTTCCGCTCCTTCAACAGACGCCAACAAGACATTATTAAAAAGTGGATAGATTTCCACTCCATCGACTGCGATACCTACTGTATTTATGCTGGCCCAAGAGTAAACATTATAAACGGTACTACCTGCATCACCTGCCAGAGTTTGCCCGCCCCCAGCAGAATCTGTCATTGTGTTTTCACCAATAACACTGACCTCACCATAATCCTTTAATGGTATTTTATATAAGAACGAACCCAGAAGAGCATCTCTGGTAACTTTAGACTCACCATAGCCGCCGGATCCATCTCCGGGGGGGCGTGTAACATCCAGCAATCTATTAGGCCGATCCTGCACAGAATATGAGGCAATCACCATAAATGGATGCATCACACCGGCAGCATCTTTTTCGTTGGTATAGTAAACGTATGGCGCAGTATTCATCCCTACTGAACCTCCGACAATTGTCTCTCCGGTCAATGTTGTTTTAAGTAAGGCATTTCGAAATGCGGTATAAACTGCAGTACTGTACCTTAGTGAGGAGCCTGCGGCTTCTAAATCTGTTTTTATTGCAGTTAGCATCGTTGCCGCTGCTGTAGCTGTAGCAGTATCATCCCCGGCTGTTAATACTTGAGCTTGGTAAGAGGCATGTGTGTCGTTGTAGAGCTTAGAACCGTTATATTGATGACTGGCATATGGTGTTGCACTAGCGGAAGTCCAAGCTACTCTTTCGTTAGATACCATGCTTGTACCGGAAGGATTCATGGCTGTTGGAATCGCAACGTCTAAACCTGAATCATAAAGAGTAATAGCTGAGCTTGTAGCACTCAATTTAGGGTAGGCATTTGAAGTATCATATTCTATATATTTTGCAGAAAAGGAGCTGTCTACTGAATAATTATCACTTGAGTTATCAAAGGTGTATCTTTTAGCAGCCTGCATTGTATTATTAGTTAAATCAAAAACAAAACACAGGTAAGATGAATTGTTGTCTCTTGTGTAACCAAAAGTATCATTCAGCTCCAGTCTCATTGTGCTGGAATTATAATCGAGCGACCAGTTTGAATGTTTCTCTGAATCTAAACGGTAGCAAGATTCAGAACTTTGACTAATCAGTTGGAATGTTTTTAAAAAAACATCATTGTAGGTGGAAAGTGTACTATTTATGCCAACTGCATAAGTACTATTATCAAGGTGAAGATATGAAGTACTATATTTTATCAGTACCCTGTCCAAATTCGCGACACTCGTTTTTAAAGTCGGCGAAAGTGCAGGACTGATAGTTTCTGCTAAGATAGTAGCAAAATTTGCTGGCGTTGATACAGACGTCTGATTATCAGTTGTTGTACCCGATGTCGTCGTTGCATCTGTAGTAGTTGTGGTGGTCGTATTGTCCGTAGTGGTGGCAGTGCCATCATCAGATGACGTGCAGCTGATGGCGAAAAGTGTAATTAGCATTGCAACAGCAAATAATACCAGTGTCTTTTTTATGTCAAAATATTTCATCTTGTAACCTCTAATTAGAGTGTTTAAATTTAAACTATCAAAAAACTGATGATCCAGGAAAACTGAGTAGTAATGCAACATGGCTCTAAGCATCTTTTACAGCTTCTTTATAAAAAGAAGATCAGTGTCAGCGCTATTAAACTGACCAAATATAAAAGCGGAAAAGCTATCCGACTGAGCATGTCCAATTTTTGTGCTTTTGCAGATTCTTCTACTAAATCTAGATTATTTACAATGATGTTTTCGAAGACAGACAACAACATGATAAGAAATGATATTGATAAAAACGTATCCATAAACGTAAAGTAAGACACTCTTGGTAGAATATCAGAGATAATAAATTGGTAGGCGACTATAGTTAATATTCCAGTCATCGAAATACTCATCCGGTCAACCAATTTGTCTCCAATCATCCAGAAAACTGACCAGGAAATAATCACCAAAAGTATCAAAGGAATAATGATTTTCCACAAATAATAATCGTATTTCCGTACAACCTCGATTTCCATCAGGAATTCAGAAAACGTTGCTCTGTCCTGTAAATCTTTCACAGACTCAATTTTGGATTCAACATTTTCTATGTGCCATTCCGCAATTTCAAAATCGTTGCTGAATCCAATCTTTTCTTCATTCATTTTAAAAATCAGCTCATCATCATGCCATGCGAATGATTCTATTTCTATTTCAAGCTTTTGTCTGTCAAATGGAAATTCTTTCAGATCATAATGGGCTTCCAATTCTGCACTGAACTTTTCTTTGTATTCAATTGTGCCGTCAGAGAGGAGGACTAATTCCTGATTTTCAATATTACGAGCATTTACCTGATTTGCAAAAGTAACAGCAGGCCACCAGATTTCATCAAGAAGAGTTTGTGCTTTTTCTTTGAGTAGAATTTTCCCACCGTGCTCTTCTCCATTTTCTGCTTCGAAAGCCATTCTAGGATCACACCAAACCAGATCCATAAATCCTTCAATAGTGAACGTGTTTGTTACTTCATCAACCTTGGTCAGTTCTACAATGTGAAGGCCCAAATCTGCAATTACAGGCCCTGCTGGATTTGGTGATACAACTGAGCCTAAGATGTCGGTACTATTTATCTTCGTATTCGTATATAAAAACTCTTCCTTAACACTCTTACCGTAACTTACATTTGAACATGATGCTTCCAAATGCTCTGTGGGATCGTGCTCTCCTGAATTGTTGCTGCCTTCATTATCTGAGGAAGCAAAAGCCGGATTAAGTGACACAAATAAAAATAGCGTAAAAAAACTGCTTTTAATTAATAATGATTTTATTCTTTTCAAAATTTTCCCT
>Ga0209559_1000963_pt1 | contig 14771 bp, 7 predicted proteins | sample SaaInlV_110m_DNA_FD_184677 | JGI IMG/M metagenome (GOLD analysis project Ga0209559, IMG submission 184677) | Marine microbial communities from expanding oxygen minimum zones in the Saanich Inlet - Saanich Inlet SI074_LV_165m_DNA (SPAdes) (version 2) | ecosystem: Environmental > Aquatic > Marine >...
GAAATAATGTGTTTTTTCATAACGGTTGATTTATAGAGTTAATCATAGATGGATTATACGAAATATTTTGTAATTGTACAAATAAAAAACCCCAATCAAACTCAGAAATTTGATTGGGGTTTTTGCTAAATATGGTGCCGGGGCCGGAATCGAATAATGTCTAAAAAACACTGATATTAAGGCATTTTGTTGTATATCATTAAAAATTCTACTCACATTTCTACTCACTTTCAGTTAGAATATTACTAATATTACACTAAAAATATACTATTTATGCCGTTTAAGACAGGACACCAGAAAATAGGTGGAAGGCAAAAAGGTACGCCTAACAAAAATACCATAATTAAAGCAGACGAGCTACTGCTGCAATTAGACATTAATCCTATTCAAAAACTCATCGAATTAGCTGAATCTGATGAAGCTACTATCGACCATAAGATTAACTGCTATAAAGAAATAGCAAAATATACCTATCCTAAGTATAAGTCACAAGATATTCGTATTGAAGAGCAAAAACAACCGGAATCCATAGAGATTCATTTTGTATCTCCTGATGACGTTGTCTCTGTATTGCCTTAATTTGATTTAAATATAGCTCATTTTGGAGTGATTAAGTAGGAGTATAATTAATTCATCACCTGTAAACATTAAATTATTAATATGGCTACTCAAATCCTTCAAGTCGACACAACCTGGTCTGATATTGTTGATCTGGACGACACTATACAGATAGCAGAAGGTGTAACCTTAACCATATCAGCTGGCTCGATTGTTACTGGAGGTAGTATCGAGGTTTATGGATCTCTAGTTATTGATGGTCATGTTGATAATAAAGTTAGCTTAACTGATGTCGATATAAATCTTGGGAATGGCGACGATAACAATCCTGCAAGTATCGATATTCATTATGCTAATGTAATCAATGGCAGTTTCTTAAATGCACAAAGCTTCACTACTTACGGATCTTATTCATTAACAGACTCATATATTAGCGGATGGAGTGGTTATCAACATCTTTGGTACCCGACAGCTAATGTCACTATTGCTCGGAATATTTTTATCAATACCCCTGTTTTTGTCACTGCAACAAAAATAGATGCTGGAGGGTCAATATCATTTGTTAATAATTTATTTTATGATACATCTACCAGCAATAATGCATCTCCAGTTATTGAAAACTGGGAAGCGTTTGCAGGTTCGGTAGCAGCTCAAGACAATAGTTTTTTAAATGCAGATAGGGTGGCTCTTGCTCTCAAGGAAAACTACACCTCTGCTCAAATACAGGCGCAAGGTAATTGGTTTGATTCAATAGATGTTAATGTTATAAGTACCAGGGTTCTTGATGCGAATGATTCTTCAAATTATGCTTCTATCATAGATACCTCAGGTTATCTTAGCTCTGCTGCCACTAGCACGCCAATACTCAATAGTGCAATAGTGAAAGGTTCCAATAATACCTATCTGCATAATACAACCATTCACTATTATGGTGATAATGCCGATACTGGCATATCAACACGGGTTAATATTGGTGATATTGAAATTGCTCAAAGTGTGATATTTGACGAAGTCAAACTATCAGCAACTGATGTTTATAATTTTGACATCAACATCTCTGATGCCATTGATGTGCTACGTCATATTGTTGATCTTGAGGCTTTTACACCAGGCTCTGCTGGCTTCCATGCGGCCGATGTTGATAACAACGGCTCAATCAACATCTCTGATGCAATTGATATTCTAAGGCATATTGTTGATTTAGAAGCTATTGATACTTTTGATATTATCGATAGTGATGGCAATAGAGTCACTAAGCTTGATGCTAGCTCATCTGGTGATGTGCCAACTTGGACTATTGTTGCCAACGGTGATGCAGACTTGAGCGGTGGTTTTGATGCCACTTATGTGACAACAATAAACAAACCTCCAATCCTCTCAACACCTACCCAAGAAAGCATTACTGAAGATGCTACGAGTAATATTGTTACAGGATCGTTAAGTGCCACCGACCCTGAATTAGACGCTTTGAGTTACAGCATTGTTGGTGAAACCGCTGTTGATAATATTTATACTGTTACTGGAACTTATGGCACCATCACTCTAGATAGTACGGATGGTAGTTATAGCTATGCCTTAAATAATAGTCTTAGTGCTGTGCAAGCACTATCAGCCACCGATAGTGTTGGTGATGATTTTAGTGTTAAGGTTAGTGATGGTGCTAATACCACTGCAGCACAAACATTGAGCTTTGCTGTTACTGGGGCGAATGATGCACCAAATAGTATTGCCTTAAGTGGTAGTAGTATCAATGAAAACTCACTCGGTGCTACAGTTGGATCATTAAGTGCTTCCGACCCTGAAAATGACAATATCAGCTACTCTCTTGGAGTGGACAATGATGAGTCCTCTTTTGAAATCGTTGGTGGCTCATTAAAGCTAAAAAATACGGTTAGTGCTAACAAAGAAGTTAAATCTTCATATACTGTAGAAGTAACAGCAGAAGATACTGATGCAGCATCAACCACACAAAGTTTTACCATTGCAGTTGGCGATGTTAATGAATCTCCAATCCTCTCAACACCTACCCAAGAAAGCATTACTGAAGATGCTACGAGTAATATTGTTACAGGATCGTTAAGTGCCACCGACCCTGAATTAGACGCTTTGAGTTACAGCATTGTTGGTGAAACCGCTGTTGATAATATTTATACTGTTACTGGAACTTATGGCACCATCACTCTAGATAGTACGGATGGTAGTTATAGCTATGCCTTAAATAATAGTCTTAGTGCTGTGCAAGCACTATCAGCCACCGATAGTGTTGGTGATGATTTTAGTGTTAAGGTTAGTGATGGTGCTAATACCACTGCAGCACAAACATTGAGCTTTGCTGTTACTGGGGCGAATGATGCGCCAAGCATAAATGTATCAAACCTTACAAACATTGATGAAAACACCCCTCAAGCTGTCGCAGCATTAGTCTCTGCTAATGATACAGAAGATGGCTCTTTGTCAGTTGTTTTAAGTGGTAGCGGTGTAGATGATGATAAATTTGAAATCATAAATGGTGATCTGCGTATTAAAGCTTCTGCTGATTATGAAACTCAGAGTAATTATCGTGTTCAACTCTCAGTTACTGATACAGGTGGCACCACTACCTTAAAAAATATTGAAATCAGCGTTAACGATCTTGCTGAAAGTATCACGGGCTCAGTGGTTGATGGCTATGTTGCCGGTGCGACCATCTTCCAGGATTTGAATAATAATAATATTTTGGATGTGCAAGAGCCATACACAGTCACCTCATCCACTGGTGAGTTCACACTGACCAACATTGTGTCCTCATCCTCTGCACCATTGAAAATTATCTCAGGCTTCGATATCGGCACCAACAAAGCCATTGTTACTAGCCTTGGGTCGCTATCAACTTCCGCTGGACAAGTGGTCGTATCTCCTTTGTCAACCATTGCTTCACTGACTAATATTAATGATTCTGCAGTTGGCTCTGCAACCTCGATAGATCGTACCGCTACCTATTTTGATGTCTCTAGTACCTCACAAAGCAAAATCGATCTTCTAAGTGATGATCCGCTCGATAAGCTGCGTGATAGTGATGCGGATGTTGTTTTGGCAGCAAAAGATGTGTTTGAAGCCAATCAATTGGTGATGGCATTGACACATACTGCGGAATCTTTTGGTGATTATTTAGCCGCTGTGGTTGATGCTGCAGTACAAGCAGAGCTTAGCTCTCAAGGCATTACCGGCTATGACGTATTCGCCTCAGGTAGTATTGATGATTATAAAAAACTTGCTGCAGATGCTTTCATGGAGAGTACCTCTGCACACATTGTCCCTGCACAGACACTAACTTCAGATAATGCATTCCAAATAAGCAGCACACAGGTTATATGGAATGACTATGATCCAGCCAGTCAATTAGACATACAAAACCGCGTCACACTCTCAACCACTGATTTAGCAATTACAATCGATACCAGTGAGGCATCATTCAATCTGCAGAATCTCAAAAATGCCGCGAATGAAACTGGTGTGTTTAAAACCCCAACCATTAATGTCGAACTAGCAAAAGTCCCAACAGGTTCTGGATCGGGCACCATCAGTATCGATTTAATTGATGGCAACGATGCAATATTTACGCCAGGCAATTGGCCTAATAGTGGTGAAAGAAAAGTACACCTTGATATTAACATTGATTGGACAGCTGATGGTGCCACAGCACAAATCACTCTGCCAGTTCAAACGGTATTGGGGTATTACTATATATCAAGTGGTAGTCGTATAGATTTTGAAATTGATAACCTTGACAGTGACACCATCTCAATCACCAAGGCGGGCCTTGATTATCCAGCCAGTCTCGATTTGAACTTCATCTCACTCATTGATAAATTTGAACAGGTTGGTTCGATCTCTGTCCTCCAAGAAGGTAGCTTTCATCTTACGGTGTCAACCGATCTGCCACTGGCAGATGAGAGTGGCAATACCATCACCTCTATTGGTAGCATCCTTAAGATTACCGATGGTAGTCCATTATCAGTCTTTGTGGCAGATGCAGATGCATATGAAGGGGATGCCACACCAACAGCCGTTGTTTATCTAAACCAGTCACACAGTGAAGATATAACCATTACATACTCACTCGGTTCTAATGGAACTGATACCGCAACCGCAGGCACTGACTATAGTGTGATAAGTTCTAACACGGTCACCATCCTGGCTGGTTACACCTCAGCGACGATTAACCTGCCAATCTTAGAAGACCTTAGCGTTGAAAACAACGAGACACTAACCTTATCAATTGATAGTGTATCAGCAGGTGTTTTAAGTAAATCAACTGCCAGCATTACCATTCATGACAGTACAACCACCGTACAAAGTAGCGGCGAGCTGACCAGTTTGTCTAATGATGTAGTTGATACTATTAACAGCTCAATTACCAGCACTTTAGAAGATGCTTACAAGTCTGCTGCCACCAATGCAGATAAAACTTGGACACTGAATAGTGATGTCTTTACCAATGCTGCTAATGATCTGGCACCGGGTTTAAAAACCATTATGGATGTCTTTTATAGCATTATCCAATCAGAAATTGATACAGCAGCAGATACACAGGATGTCACCGCTTTTGCCACTGCCTTAATGGTCGCTAATACTGCCACCAAACTGTTTGATCCATCGACCATTATTGGTACCAATATTAATGGTGATGGTTCGTATCTTGCAGGTCAGTCACTTACGACATTAACAGCTGCCATTGAAGCCGAATACACCACATTCAAAACGCTAGCAAACGACACTATTGGAGACATATTTGGCGACGATACTGCTACTAACTTTGCCAATGCAACCGTTGCCATGCTCACTGATGGCAATGACACAGAAACCCTATCAAACGCAAGTGAGATTATTGCTACCTTTGATGGTGCAGATGTCGTCTATGGACTAGGCGGTAACGACAAGATGATTGGCGGCAAAGGTATTGATACTCTTTATGGTGGCGATGGCGATGACCATCTATATGGCTTTAATGGTGATGATGTACTAGATGGTGGAGCGGGTGATGACAAAATTGTAGGCGGACTGGGTGATGATACTATCTCTGCAGGTGCTGGTGATGACCTGGTAATGGCACAAACTGGCGATGATATCATCAACACAGGTGCAGGTAATGATGAGATTTATGGCGGGCTTGGCAACGATGCGATTACTGTTGACGACACTGGCAACAAGATAATCGATGGTGGTGCAGGAACTGATACGTTAACTATTAACTACTCTGGTATCTCCAGTATCGGCGGTTTCACCATTTCAACTTCTGGCGATTACACGGTTTTTACTTATGCGAATGATGAGACTATTCAGTATAAGAATGTAGAGAGCTTAACTGTTGGTAGTTATGACTATATCAATACAAATAGTGACATCGATGGCATTAAGAATGGTTATTGGAATTCCACTGAAGGAATACTTTATTTATTTAATGGCGGTAATTTAAGCCTTCCTAGCGGGACTCATTTTGACCAACTTTTTGGACAACATCAGACAGAGATTACTTCCGACTTTACAGTTCTAGGAAGTGAGTTGGCTGATACGTTAAATTTAAATGTTAATCGAAGCGGAGATTTTGAAACCATCAGCGGTGATTACACCCTAGCCATGAATGCTGGTAATGATATTTTTAATTCTGCCAAATTAAAAAATGGAGACTCTATTGATATGGGTTCGGGTGATGATAGTGTTTCTCTTATGTTTACGGGATCAAGCGGAACTCCGACCATTACTAACGCCAGCTTAGCCAAACTTGATGGTGGTGCAGGACGCGATACTTTGAAGTTTGAAGAGAGTGGCGATAGTACAACTGCGTTGACATTATCAACAGCGGGTGCAACCAACTTTGAGAACATTACTGGAACCCGTGGAGCAGAAACTATTACTGGTGATGGTAATTCTAATTATCTTGCCGGAAGGAATTCCTCGTATGGTTTTGGTGGTGATGCTACTGATATTATCTATGGCCTTGGAGGTGATGATCAGCTATATGCTGCATACAACACTACAGGAGGAGTAGGTGGTGGATGGGAAAACCTCGGTACATGGGCAGCAGGATTAAATTTTGATGGTTATACCGCCCTAAGCAACATTAGTGGATATTACGGCACTCAATTTAATGATACTGGCGCAGCTAAATTATATGGTGGCGCTGGTGATGATATTCTGTTTGGTGCCGCTGGTGAAGATACTTTAGATGGTGGCACTGGAAGAGATGTGTTAGTTGGTGGTAGTGGTATAGATACTTTTATTATCCGAGTGGGAGATGGAAGTACAACACTTACCAATGCTGATGCTATTTACGACTTTACTGATGGCACAGATGTTATTGGTATGGATGATGGACTAAGTTTTGATGATTTAACTATTGTTCAAGGAACTGGTAATTACTCAAATCATGCGTTAGTTAGTGTTATCAGCACAGGTGAATACTTAGCTGTGGTACAAAGTATTACAGCAAATAACCTCACTGCAGCTGATTTTGTTTCTACTTCAACTGCTGATCAAACCATCAATGGCATAAGTGGTAATGACACACTCATCGGCGGCTCCGGTGGAGATACTTTTACGACTGGAATGGGCTCTGATTCTATTTACGCTCATGGCGGCAACGATGCGATTACTGTTGACGACACTGGCAACAAGATAATCGATGGTGGTGCAGGAACTGATACGTTAACTATTAACTACTCTGGTATCTCCAGTATCGGCGGTTTCACCATTTCAACTTCTGGCGATTACACGGTTTTTACTTATGCGAATGATGAGACTATTCAGTATAAGAATGTAGAGAGCTTAACTGTTGGTAGTTATGACTATATCAATACAAATAGTGACATCGATGGCATTAAGAATGGTTATTGGAATTCCACTGAAGGAATACTTTATTTATTTAATGGCGGTAATTTAAGCCTTCCTAGCGGGACTCATTTTGACCAACTTTTTGGACAACATCAGACAGAGATTACTTCCGACTTTACAGTTCTAGGAAGTGAGTTGGCTGATACGTTAAATTTAAATGTTAATCGAAGCGGAGATTTTGAAACCATCAGCGGTGATTACACCCTAGCCATGAATGCTGGTAATGATATTTTTAATTCTGCCAAATTAAAAAATGGAGACTCTATTGATATGGGTTCGGGTGATGATAGTGTTTCTCTTATGTTTACGGGATCAAGCGGAACTCCGACCATTACTAACGCCAGCTTAGCCAAACTTGATGGTGGTGCAGGACGCGATACTTTGAAGTTTGAAGAGAGTGGCGATAGTACAACTGCGTTGACATTATCAACAGCGGGTGCAACCAACTTTGAGAACATTACTGGAACCCGTGGAGCAGAAACTATTACTGGTGATGGTAATTCTAATTATCTTGCCGGAAGGAATTCCTCGTATGGTTTTGGTGGTGATGCTACTGATATTATCTATGGCCTTGGAGGTGATGATCAGCTATATGCTGCATACAACACTACAGGAGGAGTAGGTGGTGGATGGGAAAACCTCGGTACATGGGCAGCAGGATTAAATTTTGATGGTTATACCGCCCTAAGCAACATTAGTGGATATTACGGCACTCAATTTAATGATACTGGCGCAGCTAAATTATATGGTGGCGCTGGTGATGATATTCTGTTTGGTGCCGCTGGTGAAGATACTTTAGATGGTGGCACTGGAAGAGATGTGTTAGTTGGTGGTAGTGGTATAGATACTTTTATTATCCGAGTGGGAGATGGAAGTACAACACTTACCAATGCTGATGCTATTTACGACTTTACTGATGGCACAGATGTTATTGGTATGGATGATGGACTAAGTTTTGATGATTTAACTATTGTTCAAGGAACTGGTAATTACTCAAATGACACACTAGTCTCAATTACTTCAACGGGTGAGTATCTTGCCATTGTTGAGGATATGAGTGCCACTGCATTAACAGAATTAGATTTCACCCCTGTAGATATTCTCTAGTCATAATATTTATTTTATGTTTACATATAACTACAGCAATAAAGAATTAAAAATGATAGCTGTAAGTTTGTTATCAATGTATTGTGCCACGTCTCTTGCCAAGACTTCTGTCAGTGAGTCCAAGATTAATTTTTCTATTGTTAGTGATTTTGCAAAGACTAAGAATGATATTCGTATCAAAGATAAAACCTTTACTTTTCAAACAGGTTCTATTGGAATACAGGCCGCATTTAGTTCTGATCAATATGGAGAGCTCTTTGTTAAATATGGGTTAGGTCATTCATCTTCAGAGTCTGCAACATTTGCTGCGGCAGAAGTTTCTGGCCCAATAGATATTAAAAGTTTTGGCTATGGTTATGTTTATCCATATGCTATTCCTAACTCAGATTTTGGTCTTGATTTTAGAATTAGCAAAACATCCAATAATCATGATGGGGAGGGTTTTAGTGGCTTTAGATATGACGAGCCCGTGACAGCAAGTATCGATGCAACGAGTTCTTTTACCCGTGGCAGTATTGCTCTTAATTATCAGGTTAATGAGGATGTTGAGTTAACTGCTGGGGTAGGGGTGCATGATTGGGATATATCAGCAAAAGCCAAAGGATCGTTTGTTGATTCATCGGGCATCCGCTTTAGCACTGATACTGAAGCCAATGGCACTGATCGGTTTCATTATCTGGAAGCGAGCTTTCCAATGATGGATAGAACGATGAATCTTGGCATAAGACGATCAAATCTTAATACAGATACTCAGAATGTTCTAAGAGAGATTTATGCAAGTATTACGTTAGTATTAGATTAATCTTGAATCATGTTTGTTTTTGATTTAAATAAACGAACCGAAATGGCTAGTGTAACTCTGCATCTAAAAGAATGATGTGCCAGAAAATCACCCGTAGTTTAAATTTTCTGGAAGTACCTTTTAGTAATACATTGTATTGATTATTAGACAGTTGTAGCCATTGTAGCCACCCTATGAGAGTATTATCACTTTTCATTATTTAGCACCACCCCGGCTACAACGGCTAAATTGGCTACAACATCTTTGGATTTACTGCATAGCCTGAACCCGCTCCAAGTAAATATCCATATTCACAAAGTATATTAAGTACGACAGTTGCCTCTGATGTCTTAGGCCGTGGCCGAGGCCCATTTTGCTGAACCTCTCTTGATGAGACTTCTTTCAATTTTCGTTTTTTAATCCAATCAATTAACTTCTTGGCATAAACAATACTCATGTCTTCGATAGCCGCTCTTTGTATTCTTACTGCCTCATTCAAATGAAACTTGCCTAATGCTTTGGCCTTTACCCAAGTGTCAATATTAATAACACTTTCAGCTTGGTTTAACACTATTGGATTGCCCGCAATATGAAGTATATGAGCCATTTTTACAGTTTGTGATACCGTCTTGCTGGCAATGTCTCGTACATCTTCTAATTTATCACCAGTGGCCATCATCTTTTCAATTTGGTTATGAAACAACCTTCTTGCTTTAATAACTTCTTCTGACAGTATAACTTTGTGAACTTGCTTGTTATCTGTCTCAGGTGGTTGAGCATCAAGTATTGTTTTAATCATATGGTTGTATTTATCCATAATCAAAGCATTAAGTCCAACTTCGTCTTCTTCTTCAAATCTGGTCCCGACTAAAGAGGGTAGGTGTATTGACCATATTCTTGCCAGTGCGCCAGACTCTCTTAAAGATGGGTGAGAAGCCACTTCTTGGTACTTATCTGGCTGAACCATAATACAAACATTTAAACAGGGTTTAGACATTCTCAATTCTTCTGGATTATTGCCATTACCAACCCTATCACGGGTGGCAGTATCACCAGATATGCCTTGCAGATACAAAGCATCGCCAGTGCCACCACCACTGGTGTATTTACCTAGTATTTGATCTAACGCACCTCTGCCTTCACCTGACATTACGGCGTAAGTTGCATTTCTTTCATGCATTTTCTGAAACAATCTTTCTTCAGTTGTATCGGTTGTATACAAACTTGGCTTAGGTGGGGTAATCATCTTTTCATCTTCCTTATCCATCAACTCTTGCTGAAGTAGATTTAGATCCGCACCTTTCTTCTTTGCTTGATTTTTAATTCTGACAATTGCAGAATCAATAATTTGATTTTTTGAATTGGCAAATTTCTTATCATAATCATAGTCCTCCATTTGCTCTTCACACCAAATATCAAGTGGATGTTTCATATAGTTAAATATTGGGCTTTTTCTTTCTCCACTGGCAGCGATAAGTGTGAGAAACAAGGATGGATAATGCTCTAATCCTTGTCTCTCAATTACAAAAGATTTTTTACCAATAGCGACCGCCACACAAGATAAGCCGACAATGGCAGGAGAGGCAATTGGAACTTTTGTAAATCTTGCCACCTCTTCTGCAGCATCTTTGATTGCCTTGGGTAGTAGTTCCAAATCGTAATCAATTTCAGTTGATTTATATGAGTTGGGAAGTGGTGTTGGTTGTTGCCATTCAAAAGACATCGCATACTCCTACAAATTGCTTTCTAACTGCCTCTAACCCCTCAAGACAATGCAGATCGTTAAAGTCAGTAGGCTTGGTGGATAAGTCTTCAAATACAGGGAATATAGTCGAAGCATTGACTTGCTTCGCAGCTATAAAAGACTTGTTTCTACCGATATTGACCGAGTTAAACTGATCATCATCTCCAGCAATAATTATCTTGGTATTTGGATATTTCTCTCTCAGGACTTTGGCAATACTATCTAGTTTCTCAGCGCCAAAGCAAACAGCAGTTGGAACACCAATTGCCTGATAAATACTCATTCCTGTTGAAGGGCCTTCACATAGTATTAATTGGGTCAATGTATTGCTCAAAAATCCTATTGGATAGTAGCAGCCATGAGTTCTTGCATTTGGATGAAATCTTTTTTCTCCATTTGAGAGAATCTTTTGTATATTCCACATAATGTGATTATTGTCATACATTGGCACGAGTAAGTTATTGCTAGCGTCCGTGCGAACATTAAAATCTTTAATCTTTTTATTAATCAAGTAGGGGTGGCTACCTGCACCTTTAGTTGAGGCTTTACCCCAGATTTCATTAACTTCTTTTTTAGCATTCATGCGTCGTTTAGCTTCATCTGCTTTTCGTTGTGAAGCAGCTTTGGCGCTCTGCTGTGCATATTGCCTTTTTTGCTCTAGAGTAAGTTCTGATTTATTGATGCTGCAGAAGTTTTCTTTCAGACCAGTCTTCCAGTCACCAACTACACCTGCTTCATACTCAAAGTGTGGGTATGAGATATACCAGCCTGAATTTGATTTATTACCTGATGGTTTAAACCTATGAATTTCCCCATCTGTGATGATTTCGTGATGTCCTAATCCAAGGTTGTAAATAAAATCTTGAAATGTCATTTCTCATCCCTTTTCTGAATGCAGTTATTTATATAATCTATTACCTCTTGTTCAATCCAGCCGCTAGATCGTTCTGATAGTTTTATCTGTTTTGGAAATTTACCCTGCTTTATTAGCCTATAAATAGTTGGACGGCTTAATTTTGTACTTGTTGTCACTTCGAACAATTTGATTATCTTTTGCATTATTACCAATACTCCTAAGAAATTAAAAAAACACCATGTCGTTTAATGACATAGTGCCCCGTATTTTCTTGAAGTTTAGTAATTTAGTCTGTAGACATGTTGTGGACTATCTGATGAGTCCACATTTGATGTTATGTAGCCATCTTAATTCTAGCTATTAATTCTAGCTATTAATTCATCAATCTCTCTATAACCATTTGGATTGGTATTTTTAAGACGATCCCTGAGTTTGCTCAACCTTGTTTTTCCATTTTGCAAGATATATGGCTTCATTGTTTTCCAAGGATTGTTTATTGGAATAATGCCACTATCGGAAAGATGTAATATGAAATAAGCTAGAAGAGAATCGCTTTTAGATTTACTCCATGGCCAGATTTCGTTTTGTTCGCAATTATTTATGTATTCACTTTTTAATAACTCCCTATATATTGTTGATTCAGTATTAGGATGTAGTGTCCTCTCGCCTAATTCAACCAGCAGCTTTTTACTTTGAGCCCAATCTATAAATTTAAAGGTTTCAACTCGCTCTTGTTGAAAATCTAGTTTCTGGTAAAGTAAATTTGCCTCTAGAGTGTTTCTCATTAGCCATTCACTTAGATTATCTCTAAATGTATTTTTTTTATATCCAAGCATTTCAAAGTTAATGAAGAATGCTTCATTCTTTAATGCAATAGGACTAAACCCTAGCAAAATAAAAAGCATCTCATTGTATGACAGGCTGTCTAGTTTTAAATAGTTACAATTGAATTTGTAATCAGAAATGATTTTAATTTGATATTTCCAGGTGACATCTTGGTTTCTTTCTTCAAACCATCTTTCAAACTCATATTTGAAGTCTGAATAGTGGTGTAGTTCAAACTCATACTCTGGTGTTTTATTTATACTTAGTTTTGCACGAATAGAGCTTATTTTAACTTTATCTGGATTTCTATAAATGTCTGACTTAACGGCCTTCCAGCCAGAATTTTCATGGTTATCTGACCATTGCTCAATGGTTGGGGTGTCTGGTTTGGCTGGTCCGTTATTTGGCAACTCTCCAAGGAAGTTATCTTGTAGCCATCCCCATTGTTGTTCTTTGTTTTTTTTATCTTCAGCAATCTCTAGGCGCATTAATTCTAGATAAAATTCACCTTTTTCATTGCCAAATTCACTCAATAACTGATATTTCATATGTCATTCCTCAGGCCGTCTAAAAAATCAGACCATTCATTCATCATTTCTCGGCGTTCATCTAAGTATTGAGCATGATTGTAAGTAGCTTTAATCTTGTTTCTTTCACCATGGGATAATTGTCTCTCAATAATATCACTTTTGTAACCCTGTTCATGTAATTGCGTGCTTGCTGTGTGACGTAGTCCATGAGTGGTCAACACATCTTTATCTATACCCAATCTTCTAAGTGCCATTCTCAAACTATCCGGTGAAATGCTTTCTCTTGGGTTGTCAACACCCGGAAATACATGTATTTGGTCGCCACTAATTTTATGCATATTTTTAAGCATGGATAAAACTTGAGATGATAAAGGCACGATATGTGGAGATGACATTTTCATGCGTCCCTTAGGGATTTTTATTTGTTTTTTCTCAAAATCAACTTCATTCCATAGTAATTCTGCAAGTTCTGTAGGGCGTAAAAATACATAAGGGGCCATTTTTAATGCGGTGCCAACTTGAATAGTTCCTTTAAATTTGTCAATTTTATTTAGAACTTCACCAAGTTCTTTCATGTCGGTAATGTGTGCAAAGTTTTTAACTATTTTCTTTTTAAAGATATCATTAGGTAAATCTCTAGTTGGGTCATTATTTAGCAGGCCAAGCCCTACTGCAAATCTAAATACTCTCCCTGTATAGCCACGAACTTTTTCCAAGGTTTCTATAATGCCCAAACTTTCAATTTTTTTAAAAACCCAGAGAATATCTTGGGTAGTAATATCATCAATTGATTTAGTGCCAATGTGTTTGAGTAGGTGTCGACGACATTGATTCATAACTTTTTTTGTATGATTGTCACTCCAGGTATGTTCATTTTGTTCAAACCACTTGTAGAATAGATCGTTAAAGTTCATCTTTCGATCATGCTCAATCTTATCTTGAAAGGCTTTCTTAGTGCGATATTCACTTGGATTCAACCCTTGATCAAGTAAATCTCTTTGTTCATCGCGTAAATATCTTGCAGATTTAAGGCTAACTTTAGGGTATTTCCCTAATGACATCATAGATGCTTTATTATTAAATCGATAGCGATAACGCCAATGTTTTATTCCAGTTGGCGTTATTTCAATTGCCAATCCGTTAGTATCGGCCATCCGATAAAGTTTATCTTTGGGTTTTGCTGTTTTAATTTTTGTATCTGTAAGCATACAAATAACCTCTCAATTAAGGGTTAAAATTTCTACTCACAATTCTACTCACTTTACGCTGAGATTTGGTGATATTTAGTGATTTTATACGAGACGTAGTTTTACCTACAATCCCTTTGTTTAGTTGCTCTGTGAGACTTTATGAGATGTAGATAAAACTGAAGATGGTGCCCGGGGCCGGAATCGAACCGGCACGCCCGTGAAGGCGCAGGATTTTAAGTCCTGTGTGTCTACCAATTTCACCACCCGGGCATGAATTGTGATTATGTTTTATAGACACATAAAAAGGGGA
>Ga0209559_1001010_pt1 | contig 14206 bp, 5 predicted proteins | sample SaaInlV_110m_DNA_FD_184677 | JGI IMG/M metagenome (GOLD analysis project Ga0209559, IMG submission 184677) | Marine microbial communities from expanding oxygen minimum zones in the Saanich Inlet - Saanich Inlet SI074_LV_165m_DNA (SPAdes) (version 2) | ecosystem: Environmental > Aquatic > Marine >...
TAATGCTGAATATCAAGTAACAAAAGTAGTGATATAAGAATGAGGCACTTTGGACTTAACGACAATCAAAGAAGTGTCTTTTTTAAATGAGGCAATACGGTAGGGAGTTCTAAATTTCGCTAAACAGCATTGAATCATAAACCTCATTTATTATTAAGGTATGAAGCAAAAAAGATGGTTAAAAAGTTCCATGGAATAAAACCTTCAATTCATCATGAATACAATCTGGTTGATGATTTGGGCAGCCCAAGATTTTTGGGAACAAACCGCCAGTCTTCGGATGCAAGTCAAAGAGCAAATTTGATATTTGATTTTCTACATATGACTGCCAACTTAACTCTTTCGCAACTTTCACATAAGGACGATCAAAAGTATTGGGTTACTGAAAAAAGTGCCGATCTCGGGAATAACCACTTTGGGTCACCTCTTGAATCGATTCACCATTTATTTTGCAATAGCTCAGCCACACCAACTGCAGTAGCTATGGTTCAAATTCCTAATAATCAACAAAAAACTAGTTCAATTTATCCTTTAGGATTGATTCGGGCTAAAAATTCCGGATTATTTAATCAAAATACACCAGTTGTTAAGATTGATCACTGAACTATTGTTGATTTGGATAGAACTAAACTCATAGGATAAATATATTACAAGGGAAATGATGGAAAATAATTTTACAGGATTTCAATTAGTAGAAAAAGTCCTAAATAACGAAAATGGGGGCGTTGAAGATTTATTAGAAATTGCAAATTCTACTGAACTTGAGTGGCTTGAACTAAAAGAAGATTTAGAATCTGAAATTATGTATTGGGAAGTTGTTAAAGCAATTATATCAATTTCTAATACGAATGGTGGTGCAGTTTTAATTGGCTTAAATGATAAAACTTTATTACCGGTAGGTATTTCAAAATGTGATCCAAAAAATTTATTAGAGAAAAGTGAAGATGAATATTTTCGAAATTTTCTATATCCATCTATAGTTAATAAGGAATTGGGATGGATCGAAATCAAAAAAGGTATTAATCTATCAAGATGGGTCCTGTCAAAAGAAGATTTTAAGAAATATAAGAGTGTGATCTATACTTGTATAATTAAACAATATAGAAAAAAAAAGATTATTGTAATCTTAATAAAGCCATCTATACAAAATGGAAGATTGATTCACATCAACAAATTTGATTACACTAAAAAAAATAAAAGTAATCCAAACGGAATATTTATTCGAGAAGTTACATTTAAGCGCGAAATTGGATATGGTCAAAATACACAGTTATCCGGATATGAGGAAATTAAAATATATATTGAAAATTTAAACCCTAATAGAGGGACATATGCATCACTATATAATAAATTTATAGTGAATAATGAAAAAAAATTAATTACAAAAGCAGAACTACCAATTGCAGATTTTGAAGAAACAGGTTTTATTGGAAGAGAAGATGAAATAAAAAATATAATAAAAATTTTAAATGGAAGATCAAATATAATTTCTATAATTTCTGAAGGTGGTGTTGGAAAAACATCATTAGCATTACGTATTGCTCAATTGCTCTGTAATTCTCAACCCAAGAAATATGATCATATTATTTGGACAACTTCAAAAGCAACAGAATTAACTAATAGTGGTTTTGAAGAGATTAAAGGACATATTGATTCATCTGAAGGCATTTTCCATAGTATTAACAGTTATATTGGGAATAATGATAGCTCAAGTATTGGAGTAATAATCGATTTTTTTAAAAATCAGAAAGTCCTCCTCATTATTGATAATTTAGAAAATATTTTGGACGATAAGATTGAATCCTTTCTTGAACAATTCCTAGACGAACTACCAGAGTCAGAAAGCAAAATATTAATTACATCTAGATTGCCCGTTGGTAAAAATGAGAGAATATTTAATTTGAAACCCATGACAAACATTGATGCGATAAAATTAATGACTAGATTGGATGAGATTCGCGGTGGTGAGGAGCTTACTCATTACAATAAGGATGATTTATCAAAATACTGTGATGATCTTCATAATAATCCACTCTGGATAAAATGGTTTGTACAGTCTGTTCGCAATGGAATTGAACCTGATATAATTTTAGATAATAAAGCAGAGATTCTTGATTTTTGTATCAAAAATGTTTTCACAACTTTAGATGAAAAATGTAAGTTGGTACTTAAGGTAATGCTTTGTAACATTGGCGAACATCGTAAAGGCATCTTGACATATCTTTCTGAACTAGATGATATTCAAGAACAGCTAACTATGTTATTATCTAAGAATTTGATAACAAAAAAAATTACGCCAAATCGTATTTCATATGATATAACAGAATTATCAAAAGATTATTTAAATATAATTGATATTGTAACTCCTAGTGAAAGAGAATATTTTACACGTAAATATAATAATCTTAAAGCGTTTAAGGAGCATAATGCAGCCAAAGTAAAGAATGACGCTTATAGTTTTGATGCTTTTACAATTCGTGATGATAATGATATAGTTTTAGCAAAATATTTAGATGAAGCAATAAAGTATAGAAAAAATTATGCGAAAGCAAAAATATATATTGATAAAGCAAAGCAGTTAGACAATAAGTACTTCGAAATCTATAAAGTAGAAGGAATTGTACATTTCGTTAAAAAAGAATATGATTTAGCAGAAATAGCTTATTACAAAGCTATGCAATTAAATCAAGAGAGCCCAGTGATAAGAGTTTTCTATGCAGAAATAATTTCTAAGTATAAATCTGAAAATGATGAAGCATTACAAAACTTGAAAATTGCTGAAAAAATATCTCCAAATCAATATAAGATTTGTTTAGAGATTGCTAGGGTAAATATGTACTTATTTAATTTTGATGAAAGTATTAAATACTTTGAACAAATATTACAATTAGATAATCTTAAAGAATGGGAAATGATAAGATTACACAATATTATTTTCGATAATTATAATCGATTTGCCATATTCCTAAAAGAAACAAGATCTAGTATTAGTAGCATTATTGAACAGCTTGCTTCACTCAAACAAAAATGTGAAGATTTTCAATCTCATTATAAAATTGATGATAGACAGAGGGAAATTCTCTTGAAGAACTCTCGTTTAATACATTGGATAGAAAACGAGGTGAGTTCCAAAAGTTATTCAAATCAAGATGATATCGAGATAATTAAAGATTTAAGTATTTGGATTCAAAATGTTGAAAATAACGTTTATGAATTGCCAGAAGGATCAACCAAGGAAAAAATAACTATATCTAGAAATAAAACCTTATCAGCGAGCAATAATAGTGATATCAAAATAAAAAGAGGGGATATCAAAACAGCTACAATAAAAAATGTTAATACAGATCATGGTATTTTTATTACATTGGAAGGAATTGATGGTTTGATTCACAATGACCAGTTGTCATATATGTCTTGTGATAAACTAATTGATAAATATTGTCCTGGTGATAAGATACAAATTGAAATAACTTATGTTGATATAGCAAATTACCGATTTAACGCAATAATTGCGCCCACATATAAAATTTTGGATCTATACTCATGTGAGATCAGAGAAATACTAAATTCTGGAGTTATTGTTAAGTCATGTGATTTCAATAATGGATTCTTAAAAAAAGAGAATATGTCATATACTTTGCGGAATATGTTTTACAATAAGACAATTGAGCAAAATATGCAAATTTCAGCCTACATACTTAAGATCACAAGTGGTGCGATAGAATTATCTCAAAATAACATAGAAAATATTAAATAAAATTAAATGTAGAGGGATTACTGCTCTTTATTTTTCTAGGAAAAAACCATTAAAAGCCTACTATTAACTATCACACTTACAATTTCACCGATCCTTGCCCAATGTGATTGGATCCATAAAACCGAAAGTGTCATACTCGCTGTAGCTATTGTCTATCTTGCAACAATAATGTGGACACCCCGATAAGTCTATTCCCAATCAATATCGTATGTATTCTAGACTCAAATTCACAACTTATATTCAATAGTCAAATTTTGGACACAACGTCAAATAACCTCAATATAAACAGCGCTCTTAACTGTTCATAGGAACCAGTGCCCTGATGGCGAATCCAAGTTCCCAAGAAACTCAGATCCAAAGTTTCCTAGAATCTTCCCGACAAGTACAACGCCCTGAGTAGCCCCCCCCAATTCAGACAATTTCTCAACCATTTAACCCTATTCATTTTAGTGTAAATTTCCTTTTCAACTATGGAGCAAAAATGCCTCGCAGAACAAAACCAAAGATTAAACCGACCAAACGAATTGCTGCTCTATATTGCAGAGTGTCAACGTATGATCAGACGGTACTTAAATACAGCTCCCTTGACCATCAGGAGGAACAACTGAGGGAATGGTGTAAACAGGAAGGCTGGGAGATTTATAATGTCTATATCGACAGTGCAAAAAGCGGTGCATCAATGGAAAAACGTACGGAGCTCCAAAGACTGATATCAGATTCAAAAAAGGGTAAATTCAATTTAGTTATTGCTACCAAAATTGACAGGATATCACGGAGTACAAGGGACTGGTTTGATCTGATCGGACAATTTGAAGAAAATGAGATCGATTTTGATACAAAAAGTCACCGCATCAGCAATGATGATCCCTACGGGAAGATGTTTAGAAATTTACTTATTGTGTTTGCTGAGCTTGAGAGGGAATTAATAGCTGAGCGTACATTTGAAAAATCATATGCATGCGCCCAGAAAGGACAATTCATTGGTGGTACAGTTCCGATGGGATATGAACTTCAAGATAAGAAAATGGTCGTTGATCCAAAATATTCTAAAATAATTCTACGTATTTTCAATGATTATTTAAATGATAATAGTGTTACCAAAATTGCTGAGAAGTTGAATTCTGAAGGATTTAGAACTCCATCCAGAGTAACAAAATCTGGAAAGAATGTTGGGAGTACCAGAGGTGGAGTAAAATTCAATAAGAACAAAATCCTTTCATTTCTCCAGAATGAAACCTATACCGGGGTAATAAAATTCCACGATGAAGTTTTTGATGGAGAGCATAAAGCAATTATCTCTAAATCACTGTTTAAGAAAGTTCAGAAGAAGAAAAAACAAAAAACAGCATCATCTGGTCTTGGTATTCCCAAAACGTCAAATCTTCTCTTACTGGGATTACTAAAATGTGGCTATTGCGGTAGTAATATGACTACTAGCCAGACAAAAAAGAAGCTGAAGGACGGCAGCTATAATCAGCACTATTATTACAAATGCACAAAATCTGGCCATGAGGGTGCCAAAGCATGCCCCGGAGGACAGATATCTGCACTCGCTATCGAAAAGTTTATTCTGGATTGGATCCAAAGGATAACATCGGACAATAAGGAGTTCCTACAGGCAGCTTCAGATACTGCCGCAAAAGGTGATAGAATTCGCATTAAGGAGTTAACTGAAAGGAAATCAGAGCTACAGGGCAATAAGAAATCTATTAACCTGAAAATGGATAATATAGTTAATGCTATTGAATCCGGAGTTGGTACTGCGACCCTGACCCAGAAAATCGCTGATTATGAATCAGAAGTTAAATTTATTGAAAAGAATATCCATGAACTCGATAAGGAAATCGATTATTTAAAGGAAAGAGCAATATCTCCGGAACAATTGTTAGAATACTTGAAGATGTTCGTTCCATTTCTAGATAAGATAGACAGAACACGATTACAGCAATTTCTAAACCTAATCCTCAAAGATATTGAGATCGTAAAACCTAAGTCTCCCGACAAGAAATGGCAGATAAAAATAAACCCCTGGAGCAATGATCCAAGGGTTTATTATTCTGAGTTGTTAACTGGTTCGTGTAACCGACCCAGTTTGCTCCGGTACGTGGACTCGAACCACGGACACGTGGATTAACAGTACATTGGTCACCCGTCGACAAAATAATTTTAGTGACGAAAAAATACACATTTTATTTTTAGAAATTGAAAATCAGTACGGTAGGTGAGATTGATATATTGTTTTTATTATACTTATGAGGATGTGATGTTGAACCATAAATGAAGAAATTCTGATTACTTGACATGTATAGAATTAAAACTGAATGGAGTAGCCAATGATCCACTATTTACTATAAATACTTATTATACAATTGGTTGTACTATTTACTTATAGTTATTTGTTGTTGTTTATTTTGCTGTCAATACGGAGAAAGTCCATTGCGTTCTCGTCGACAAAATTTGGATTGTGACGGAAAAGTGTACAAAAGTGAATTAGTATATTAAGAATGCTATAAATGAATAAGTTCGCATATGATATCTAATTACTCTTTGGCATAGCTGGAATATCGTTGTTTAACTCTTTGTAAACCTTTTTATACTAAGTCCAATTCATAATTAATAAACATATATAGATAAACTTATTACAATTCCACAATAATTTGTAATTTTTACTTGTATTTGAAGAATAATAATTAAAAGACATGAAGATATATTTACACTTAAAAAATCAAACCCCTGGGATTTTTTCCGGATTTTGTTAAAGAGTAACCCATGAAAAGACGACTATTTACTCTCATACTTGCAATGATTCTGAATCGGGAAAATAAATATTATTCAGGCAATTACTGGATTTGCAGTTCATTCCTCAGATGAAGAGTTGAAGCGCGATCAATTAAATTTGTTTGAAGTCCTAAGCATGTACGGAATCTGTTTAAGTAAAACGATGGATGCCAATAATTATGAAAATGTATTGGAGTATTACAGTTTTTAAATCAGAATTAGTAAAAGTTCTAACTGGAAAAAAACAACATCAGGAACGATTAGATTAGATTTAGCTTGTTAAAACAACAAAATACCATATAATGAAAATCCGCACAAAACTTATATTTCCTATCGTTTCAATATTTATTTTGGGCAGTATCATTTTAGCTATCTTTATCGGTATAAGGGAATCTTCTCAGCACATTGAACATGAGAAAGATTTGTGGATTCGTATAGGGGAGAATCTTTCCAATTCCTGGAAAAGTACAATGTTGTTTACAGGGTCACATAATCTTGCTCGAGAAAATTATTATGAAAAACCATTAGAACATGAGATCAATAGGAAATTTGTTCGAAATCCTAAGTTGCTTAAAAATAATCCTGAAAGCAGCCCTTACATTTCAATCGATTTGGAAAAACAAGTAATTGCAGATGGTAAATTGATGTCAAGTATTATTGATATGGGACTTTCGAAAAACCTCTTAACACTGGTTCCAATGAAAGCAGAGACAGAGTGCGTTACGTGTCATGTAAAAGATGATATTGAAGTAGGAGATGTAATGGCGATTATTGCCATTACATCCAGTTTGGTGCATGTTGACACACAAATAAAGTCTGATATTAAATCTTTTTTTTCAGGAATAGTAATTATTATTATAATTGGTACACTTTTTATCTACATTTTTACAATCCGCATGACTCACCCAATTACTACTCTGGTGAACAGGACCAAATTAGTTGCAAAAGGAAATCTTGATATTATTTCGGGCGTCAAGCGGAATGATGAAATAGGAGAGTTGGCCGATTCCTTCGATTATATGACGGAAAATTTGAGAGATTCTAGAAATAAATTAAAGAATTATTCTAGAAATCTTGAACATAAGATTGAAGAACAAATTAAGGATATCCGTGAATCAGAAAAAAAGTACAGGCAAATCATTGAGGAAACAAGTGATTTCATTTTTACTACCGATTTCCAAGGGTATTGCACATATATTAATCCCCCTGGTCAAAGATTTAGCGGATATTCGGAAGAAAAGCTTATCGGAACACACTTCACGGACCTGATTCATGCAGAATGGAAGGAGCAAGTTCAGTTATTCTACCAGAAGCAAATACAAGAGCATGTGAATGAAACGCTCCTCGAATTTCTAATGGTTAATCGAGCCGGAGAGGAGAAGTGGGTTGAACAGTCAATTACACTAATAACCAATGGAGATTTGATCACCGGATTCCAAGGCATCGTACGTGACAAAACCGATCGGAAGAAAGTTGAGACAGCGCTGAGCATTGAAAAGGCTTACCTTGCAGAACTTATAGAAAGTACACCGCTGGCAATTGCGGTTTTGGACGACCAGAGTGATATCCAACGGATTAATAAGGAATTCACGAAATTGTTTGGTTATGGAGAAGAGGTATTAGGTGAGAATATAGATTTATTGCTGACAAATGAGGAGTTGCATGAAGAAGCACTACAAATAACGGCCACTAACTTAATTGGGAAACGTGTGGAAAAAGAAACAATCAGGATTCGGAAAGACGGTACGGCAGTTTCAGTGTTGATTATCTGCACTCCAGTGAAGTTTAATGATGGAAAATTGGCCTTTTACAGTATTTATCGTGACATTACTAATCGAAAACGGGCAGAAGAAGCACTTTACAACGCTAACTCGTTAAAAGAAATGTTATTGGATGTAATTGCACATGATCTAAAGAATCCTGCTGGAGTAATCAGTGGAATGTCAGATATGATGATGGAGGAGCTACCAGGGAATGAAATGCTAGAAGTAATAATAAATAGTTGTAATAGCTTGTTGAAAGTAATAGATAATGCAACAGTACTATCACATGTCGCTTTGGGTGAAGAGATTAAGTTTGATAAACTTGATTTAGCCGAAGTATTGAGGGAGATCGCAATAGAATGGAAGCCCACATTAGATGATCATGGTATGACTTTGGCGACAGATTTACCCCAAAAACTTAATATACGGGCAAATCCAATCATTTCTGAGGTATTCAAAAACTATATCAGTAATGCTGTAAAGTATGCATCTAATGGAAAGAAGATATTAATTAACAGCGAAGAGGTTGATAGCTCTCTTACAATTAATGTGAAAGATTTTGGTGAAACACTCCCCGAAGACAAACGCCAAGCTGTATTTACTCGTAGTGTCCAACTGGAAGAGGGTGAAAAGCGAGGTCGTGGCTTGGGTTTAGCAATTGTAAAGCGTATTGCCGATGCACACAATGCCGAAGTTGGTGTGAAACCGAATAAACCAAAAGGGAATGTGTTTTATATAAAGATTCCCATCAGTACTTAACCAAACTCCATTATTTGGACCACATTCTGTGGTAATAAAACAGTTGATTTTGTTAATTCTTCAAAGCTCGTGAAGTTAACAGTATTGCAACAGCAAATAGGGTTCGAAATTCCCCCTCGCCGAGAATCGTAAAATCACAGAAAAACAGTATAAATAACACTGGTTAATGATATTTTAAATTTTAAAAATAAATCTCAATGCATGTAATCCTCCAATACCTCCCGGACACATAGATGTTATTTTAATAATTATGTTGGCTTCTGTAATCCTCCATAAACTGTTGGACAAAACAGTCCTTATTTAAAGAGAGTACTTCAGGCCTGATTGACATTACTAATTTACCAACTTAAGCTGATTGGATTAAGTTGGATTTTTTAATTTTCTCTCTTTCCTTAATTATTTTAGAAAGATTAATTTTTGAACAGCATTAAAATCTCCTGAGATCATTCTCACAAAATACATCCCAGAACTCAATTTAGATGCATCCCATACAACTTCATGATTTCCTTCCTCAATCATTCCATTTACCAACTCGGCAACCTCTTTTCCCCTAACATCAAAAGCTTTAATCTCGACATAAGCATCATGAGGGATTGCATAATTGATAGTTGTTACTGGATTGAAAGGATTAGGATAGGCGGGATGCAGCGTGAATTTCTCAGGAATCAACTCCTGATCATTAACGACAATAGTACCAGTGATTAATAGTGATTGCCCAAAATATGAAACATCTAATTCCGCGATGACATTCGCTTCACGGTTTTCGGATGATTTCCACAATCGGATTTCAATCTCATCACTAGGTTTAAAACCGGGTAGATCAATACTATAATTATGGAATCCCTCCCAAACTGTCACTAGAATAGGGGAGTCAGCATCAACAATCCGAGAAGCACCTACAATATCTCCATTTGCAAAAACGGCAATTTCATCACCAGATTTGACTGCTCCGGTGATGCTTTTGATGATGACGGGTTTAGATATTCCTGTGGGAGTTATCTGATAATGCTGTGAAGTCATCTGTGTGTATTGTTCTCTTGACTCTAATGCTGGTTTGTAACGGGATAATATCGTTGGTTCAGGATAATTGAAGATTACACTTTCCATACCTGTGATGAAAATCTCGTATCCTTTGCCCGGTTGCAAACCACCTGAAGGATCGATGGAATTAACTCCAAAGTCAGGCAAATAATAATGACCATCACTATCTCTAATTAATGATATTGGTAAATTGGCCATCACAGATTCAACACTCATGGGTTCTGTTGGCAGATACGAAATATTATTGAACTGTAATGGTATTAATTCAATTTGATAAGAGGAAAGATCGATTGGATATCCTGAAGTAATTAAATTCAGATCAAATGTAGAGTTTGTGAAAACATGATAACCCTTTTCAATCTGCAGATTTTCAAGAGAATTTACATTTATAGAGGGAATAAAATAGTTTCCAGCATCATCATTAATAGCTAAAATTTCAGATTCATTAAAAACTGATGTGATAGAGTTATCAAGAAATTCAAGATTGAAAGAAATATTATTCCATCTTAATTGGCTTAAAGTTATTTGTTGACTTTGTAAAGGCATTATTTCTACTTCTATTGCTACAGATGCTAAAGATTCATTTTCATGATAATCAGTTGCTGTTACATGATACTCTATAATACCCATTTCAGGAATTGAATAATCTAAATACATGGTATCAGGGGTTGAAGCAATGAGCATACCTTCACGATAGATATTGAAATATTGAAAATCTTCAGTTAATTCCTGATCCCACCTTAATTCCACACCTCCATTCTCTATTAAATGGCCTGTCAAACTGTATGGTGCCAACGGTGCAATATTATCAACAGAATACCCTGAAACGGGATCGGAAACATAATAAATCCAAGGGTTACTTGTGTGGGCGGAAATTACATAAGTTTCTAAATAATTTCCAGTGGAAACAGAATCCATCAATGTTGAAGCGACAAATTGGTATGATTCGTCTTGGAATGCAGGCACTTGAGTTATTAAATCAGTGCTGCCATCTGTAAGTAATCTTCTGATACCATAATGTGTAATATTTCCAAACTCTATATCAAGAGGTGAATGATTCCAATAGATCCTTAAAGCTCCGCCCTGATCATCAGGTATGTCAATAATAGATGTTATTTGAGGTTCATATTCTCCGTTTTGATTAAAATATATTGCTCCCATATCAGTTCGGGTAGAATCAGGATCAAGTTCATCAAATGGACTCCCCGCATCTATGCATTGTGATGCTGGAAACAAGGAAAAATCTCCATTCGCTGGGTCCCTTAATAGAGGATCTCCAAAAATATTCCCGGGGCCTGAATCTGGAGCATTCATGCTATACGATATTACTGGATGTTCTGAATTAGAAGGATGAAAAATGCCTGAAAAATCTGGAAAAAAAATAATATTTTTAAAATCGCCACTTGGAGCACAATCTGTGGATATAGTTGAATTATAAAAAGTACAATTAAATAAGTTGTAGACTGATCTTGTAACACCATTTTGGTCATCTTTATAGATTGTAATACTGCCATTGTCAATTACACAATTACTTATAACATTCCAATTAGATGAATCAAATCCTGCGCTATTAAGATTTATCCCGCCATTAATTCTACTATTGGTGACAAAAAATAATATATTATTAGCACCATCATGGCTCGGAAAACCTGAGTCATCAAGATTGTTGAATATACAATTATTGAGATTTAGGATAATTCGTTTATTATTAGTATATCCAGTGTAATCTGGATCCACGTTTATATACATATTATGAAATTCTGAATTGTTTATATTTATAGGGCAAATGTTATAACTATCATCGAAATAATTTAAATTTATTGTGCCATTTAGAATTACATTTTCCATCGAGATTGAAGTTGCGTTTCCGAAACCATAAATGTCCGATTCAAGCACCAGATTTTCAAACGAGCACCCTGACCCAATATACATTAAAGAATCGTTTTGTGTTTGGACGGTTAAGTTTCTAAACTCGTTTAGCCCCGTTGAGTAAATAAAACCATCTGTCTGTAGATTAAAAGTTACTTCGTTCACATCTCCAAGACCGATTGTACTAATATGTGCGGAGTTGTATTGAATTAGCTTATTATCATTATAGTTTCCTGGATTAACATAAATTGTATCGTAATCAATTAAATTATTAACAGCAAAGGATAAACTCGCAAAAGGGTTGTTTATCATGCCTGTAGATAGAGTATCATTCCCATTTGGTGAAATATAGATTCCTACAGGATCGCTAATAGTATTTGCTAGTGCATGCTCATAACATCCTACATCTGGACTACTTCCAGGAGGATTTGTTCGGGGATTACCCGCCAGATCATACTGTATCTCTGTCAGGCTTCCCATACCAATACATGGGCTGTGTATATTTATTCTGTAATCTCCGTGATCTTGATCAATAAACTTTACTGCCGTTGCTCCATCATTAAAGATATTTTCTACATATGGGAGTGGTGCAGAACTACCATAATTAGAATAGCTATCGATGATTGAATTTGTGAGAATCGATTGAAAATTACTATCAAAAAAATAGATATCAGCATGACCTCCTAGGTTCCCATCATTATTAGTATTATTTGTTATCGTTGAGAAATTCACCTCGATATTATTAGTATAAATACCAGGATAGCGAAAAGCCGTATTATTAGTGACTTCACAATTTACCAAGTTGATATAACCATATGAATAAATCGCACCACCATACCCGTTATCATTACTAACTATATTATCTTTAAACAAACTGCTTGTGATAAATAACGAATCAGATCCTCCAGAATAAAAAATTGCTCCTCCATGACCTCCCAAAAGATTGCGGCCATTAGAAATAAATTGGCAATTGTTTATATATGAATTACCTGAACCCCCTGATTCTAGAAAAATTGCTCCACCACTGCCATTTCCGTTATTATCTATAAAACTTGTATTGTTTAAAATTAACTGAGCATCCTCAGTATAAATCCCATTGCCCCCACTGCTTTGATCATAATAACCATTATTTTGAAAACTGCTCCCATAAATATGAGTTGGGGTAGATGTATATGATAAATAAAGTCCTCCTCCCTGAAAATCCATATAATTATTTCTAAAAATGGAGTTTCTTACTATTAATGAACCTTCAAAAACATAACCACCTCCACCTTTATCAGTTTGTGTGTTATGCCCACAATACTCAATGATCGTATTTTCGATAATTAATCCACCATTAGTGTTAATAAAAAACCCACCACCCTTACCCGCATCATCGCCCGCATAGCAACCTTCAATTTTACTGTTTAATATTTTTGGTAATGAGTTTTCAATATAAATTCCACCACCATCATCAGGAACGTAACCGTTATAAATTCGGAACCCATTAATAACTGAAGTTGAATCTTCATTTAAATGGAAATAAAAAGCCCGTCCATTATCTTCGAGGTCTATAGTCGTGTTTTCCCATCCGTTTTCAGATAATAGGGTAATAGATTTTCCGTAAAAATCAATATCTTTATTACCTGTACCAGTATATGTGCCGGGAGCGACAAGAACGGTATCACCGTTTGCTGCGAACACAATCCCCATTTGAATGGTTTGCTGATCGTCAGGCACATGAATTATGTCTGAAAATGTTGGACTAATTAAAATTAGAATCGATAATATTATTTTCTTCATTTCTTTTCCCATTTGTTAAACAAAAAATCCGCAGGGATCCCGCGGGTTTTATTTTTTAATATGTAAATGTATCTTCATGTCTTTTAATAATTTTCCTTCAAGATCAAGTATGAAATTACAAATAGTTAGAGAATTGTAAAGAGTTTATCTATATATAGATATGTTATCTAAATTCAAGTCACTGTATTAATAAGTTCAAAAGATATAAATTATCTATACAGACATCACACCTAGTGGCGCATGTTCATCTGCCTCTACGCAAATCCTTCATATATCGTGCAGGGGCAGACCTCTTTTTAAAAATCATTCCGGGATAATTGAAGAAAGACCGTTTTTAGGAATTAATTATACGAATATAAAAGAAGCTGAGAAACTTGTGCGGAATCATCTTTCTGATCAAATCGGGATTGAATATCATCAGGAGCCTCCTGTTTCAATATATAATTTTAATCCAGAG
>Ga0209559_1001011_pt1 | contig 14198 bp, 12 predicted proteins | sample SaaInlV_110m_DNA_FD_184677 | JGI IMG/M metagenome (GOLD analysis project Ga0209559, IMG submission 184677) | Marine microbial communities from expanding oxygen minimum zones in the Saanich Inlet - Saanich Inlet SI074_LV_165m_DNA (SPAdes) (version 2) | ecosystem: Environmental > Aquatic > Marine...
TAGCCTTTAGGTAGGCTAGCCGTTCCTTTTTACCCATATTACAGCCCCCAGTTTCGGTTACCTGTAATATGAGTCAACGATACTAAACTGCTACTCCTTATGGTTACATTTAATTTGAGTCAATTCGTATTTCCATATCCAATTTGATAACTGCCTAATCATGTCTATACTTTTAACAATTAACTAAAAAATAGTTCTCAGGCGAATAGAACCTCTAACGGGCTTTCCAAAAAAAGAATCAATGAGTACTCTGAAAAAATCCTTAGGCACCCTGTTTCCTGCAATGCGCATGAGCTTTGCACTGGTATTGCTGACCGCCTGCATTCTGTTGACTGCTGATATGCTAGGATTTGCCCCCAATGAAGACAAATTTATGCTGGATGCACGCACCAAGGTCAGCGAATCTTTAGCTATTCAATTTTCTGTTCTGGCTCCCGACCAGGACATCAAAAACATTCAGAAACTAATTCGTTATATCGTGACACGTAATGACGATATTCTATCAGCCGGTATTCGCTTAAGTTCAGGGCAACTGGTTTTTGAGTCAAATAACCACGCTGAATTATGGGCAGGTTATGATAAAAACGTATCAACTTCAGCACATGTTATCGTACCTATTTTACAAAAAGGACGACTATGGGGGAAAGTTGAGTTGAAATTTAAAGAACTAAAAAGCGAAACCTTTTTGGGCTTTTTCCAAAAATCAATCCTTAAGCTTGGTGCATTCATTATGCTCATAGGTTTTTTTGCTTTTCTGTTTTTTATGCTCAGAACACTACGACAGTTAGACCCGTCAACAGTAATACCCGAACACGTCAATGCAGCTTTTGATACGCTTTCAGAAGGCGTAATAATTATTGATGAACAAGAACAAATTCTTCTCACCAATAAAGTTTTCAGTGAAAAAATAGGGCATACCGCACAATCATTATTGGGTATTAAAGTCTCTGACTTAAAATGGGAACGTATTTCAGTACAGAAATCAGGTGATGAATTACCCTGGAAAAGTGTACTTGAGAGTGGGAAAAATTCTGTAGGGGTTCAACTCAGGCTAAAAATAGCCAATGGGAAAATATTAAAATTTGTATTAAATGTTTCTCCTATTGATGGCGGCAAAGGTAAAGTTCAAGGCGTATTGATAACCCTGGATGATATTACCGAATTAGAAGAACGAAATACTGAACTTCAAAGTATTGTGATGAACCTGGAGAAATCCAAAGAACATATTCAACAGCAGAATAAAGAGCTTCACTATCTGGCGACTCGTGACCCGATGACCGGATGCCTGAACCGCCGTGCGTTTTCTGAACAGTTTGAAAAGCTTTTTAGCAAAGCCCGTAAAGAGGGCACCGAGTTAAGCTGTCTCATGGTCGACCTAGATCATTTCAAATTAGTTAATGATAACTATGGTCATGCGACCGGTGACATTGTCATTATCATGTTAGGTAAAATACTAAAATCTAATACCCGAAAGTTTGACCTTGTTGGACGATACGGTGGTGAAGAATTTTGCCTGGTACTTCCCGGCCAGACGGTGGATGAAGCTTACTCTGTTGCTGAACGTATTCGATTACGAATGAAAGGTGAATCCAGCAAGCGTTTTGAGGCAGGCCCCCGCGTCACAGCCAGTATTGGCATAGCCAGTATTTTCGATAAGCCTGAAACGCCTGATGCTTTAAATAACCTCGCTGATCAGGCTTTATACATTGCAAAAGAGTCTGGGAGAAACAGGGTTGTACGCTGGTCTCCCTCCCCTGTTAGCACTGACACAACAGAAATAACCCTTATTGAAAATGAGCCTCCACCAGAAATAGAGTCTACTGATGTTGAAAGCTTACAAAATCGCATTGATGAACTGGAAGACATTGCGCTACAGTTTTCTGCCGAGCTAGAACATAGCAAAAGTTATGACTCCCTGACCGGACTACCCAACCAGGTTTTATTTTACGACCGAATTCAACAATCAATAGAACGTGGTTTTCGTCTTGACCAACTTGCAGCCGTATTAATCATTGATATTGCAATGTTCAGCCAGATTAATACAACACTTGGCCGATCAATTGGTGACCTGTTATTACAGGAAGTAGCCAATCGTCTAAACCATATTTTTCGTAAAACAGATGGCATTTCACGTTTAACCATTTCACGTTTCGGTGGTGATGAATTTGCCATACTGCTTACTGACATTGCACAGGAGCAACAAGTGATCTGGGCCGTCAAAAGGTTACTCGACATAGTCAACCAGCCAACCGAAATTGAAGGTAATACCATTCATGTATCCTGTAGAGTTGGTGCAAGCCTTTATCCCACAGACGCAAAATCTGTCGACGAGTTGCTCAATCATGCTATGACTGCCAAACAATATGGCAAAAAGCATCAAATAGAAGCCAGATATCAGTTTTATGATAAGCACATGCAGGATATATCCATTAAGAATTTACATCTGGATAAAGAACTGCGACATGCCATCAAAAATGAACAGTGGGAACTTCTATTCCAGCCTAAAATGGACATTAAGTTAGGTAAAATCATTGGAGCTGAAGCTCTTATCCGCTGGAAACACCCTCAGCGAGGATTACTTTCTCCCTTTGAGTTCATTGATTTTGCAGAACAGCACGGGCTAATTATTCCAATTGGTGACTGGGTCATCAAACAGGCTTGCCGGCAAATTAAAGAATGGCTGAACATGGGTTTTCATGATTGCAAGATAGCTATTAACTTATCAAGCGTACAACTCATGCAGCCAGATATTGTAACCAATATTTTTAAGTCACTAGATAGCTATCACGTACCTCCAAGACTTTTTGAAGTAGAAGTCACAGAAACCACCCTGATGGACAACATGCGTGTGGCCATCGAGTCTTTAAGGCGTATTAACTCACGCGGTATTCATATCGCTATTGATGATTTTGGAACGGGTTACTCATCTCTCAGCTATCTAAAAAATCTGCCTATCAATACTCTAAAAATTGATCGGGCATTTATCAAAGACCTTCAAAATGATAAGAATGACCAGCAAATAGTGCAAACCCTGATCAATATGGCTCACGCACTGGATATGTCTGTCATTGCAGAAGGCGTAGAAGATAAGGAACAATTCGACCTGTTAAACCATTATTCCTGTGATGAGATTCAGGGGTACCTGCTGAGTAAACCCGTTACAGCAGAAAAATTTCTTGAGTTATTAAGAAACCCTCAAAACCACTCTCAGAAATTTATCCAGCAAACAGCTTAAATATTGTACTGAAAGTCGATTCCTGAAAGGCTTACTATTTGTACCTAATCTAGTTTATTAGACATTTGTCTAATGGTTACTTGAAGATATTATTGACTATTAGTCTTATTACCAATAATTAGGCTTAATAATCGGTTTCTTATTGGTTGGTATTTTTAAGGGTAATTGAGAACTAGCTAATTCATCATCTAAAATATGATGCCGAGTCCAGTCAGCATATTGGCTGAGCCGTTGATTCGCAGGGCGATGCCTTTTACCTTGTGTCTGTTTTTCTATTGGAATAATGACACCTATCTGGACTGAATTACCCTTGTCTTCCCGGATAGCTTCTAGCGCTGGCTCCAGATCTGTATCGTTAGAAACTAAGACTATCTGATCACAGTCAGTTTTCACAACATCTCGATACATATGAAGAGCAATATTCACATCCGTTTGTTTTTCTTCTAGTCGCCATACTTTGGCTCTTTGTGATTTATCAGGTGGCTTTTGATAAATGGGAAGATTAGCGAAATCAAGAGAATAATAACCCTTGATGATTTCAAAGTAATCTGGATACAGTAGCTCAAGAGCACGGTTGTAATTATTTTGGGCTTGTTGAGCAACTTGACCATGGCTCGCTACTTTAGATTTGATGTCAGCCGTAAAATATTTAATTTTATTGATTGATGATTTTGGAGACTGAATTTTAAGGATATGTTCAAATAACTTCTTGATATCAAGCCACTTGTGATCCGTGTGTTTTAGCCGACCATAATACAGGTTGTATCCATCAATATAAATATTAGTCCGCAAACTTTCTTTCCCCTAGAAATGAAAAAACCGCCTTGCGGCGGTTTTTCCGCCCCAAGCGGAAGCTAACTAAATAACTCCGCAAGGGGTGAGTCGTATATTGATTATAGGTACTAACGTATAAAATCTCAATTAGTAATTATAATTAGTCACTAAATTGAGCAAAAATGCTGTCTAATATTATTTATGAGTAAGCGCTAAAAACAAGCACTTAAGTAAAGCTATATACGCCTATTATTAGACAGTATGAAATCAGTATTGTTTTTATAATCAATAACTTGGCTATGCTTTTTGACAGACATAAAAAAGGCCCTCATTGCTGAGAGCCTTTTAGAATATGGTGCCGGCACCATGAGTCGAACACGGGACCTACTGATTACAAGTCTCAGTCACTCAATACGTAACAACACTAAATATTTTATAATTCAACAACTTACAGAATTTCACGGTAAGTTAGATGTTGCTAAGTGTTGCTATTTACTGCGTCTTGGTGGACTATATTTGGTACTCATTCACAAACTTATGAAATGGATCATGATGAAAGCATGGACTTCACTTCTACTACTTTATCTAACAAGCTTAAATATTTCGGCATCTCCCATCTATTACACTTTTGAAGGGTTTGTTAACGATATTGCCGTTACCAGCCAAGGCGGCACTGAAGATATTTATAAGTCTGAAATAATAGACTACGCGAACAGCAATGGCCTCGGTGTAGGATCTGCTGTCTCATATACTATCATGGTTGATAAGGATTACCCGGGGACAGCTTACGCCCCCGACTATTACAGTCTATATACATACAAATATCATTATGATGGACAAGACTCAAACAGTAACGGTCTTATATATGATAATTATTATGCGGAATTAATAGATGGTAACGTCCTTGACGGGTGGACCAAAGAATACAATAACGCCTCAAGTCTTGCTCGATATGATACTGACACCCTTATTCCTTTACTGGGTCACCCATACACGTCATTCACCTTAGATAGCTACATAGAGATTCACAATGCCCACACAACCAATAATTTGATTGACGATTTATTTATTGGTGAAGAGTTTTTGTTTACCAATACCTATGATGGCCGGATAAATACCAGTCTGCATCTTGGATATATTCATGGATCTCTCAACCTTGTAAACATATCTACAATTTACCCAGTATCGGTCCCAGAGCCACCATTAATATTCCTGTTCATCCCCGCCCTGGCTGTGCTGGTTGGGGTTAGTTCAAAGGCTTAATTATTGCTTCGTTGGGGCTTTTAAAATCTGTAAACTCTGCCCCTCATATTCTTCCTCATCTAATTTTACATTCACCTTTATAATGCATGGAGCATCAAGTTGCAAAGGGGAAAAAACAATTTCAAATATTAAGAGCTGAGTACTACTTATGCCTTTTGGTCTTGGAAGCTTCTCCTCATTTAAATCAATAACCTGAAGAACGTCGCTATCTTTTAGAACGCTAATATTTATTGCTCTTATCGGGTCATCTTCTGAGTACGGAACTCTCAGAACAATCATGAGCTTTGGCAAAATAGCAGGGAAAACAGGAATGATAAGCTCAGTAGAGTACGCACCTATGTATGATTGTTTGCCATTTACATCATGAATAATATCATCACAATAAATCGTGTGTATTTGAGGTCTAAGCATTCTTATTGCGCCTTTAGTAGATTAGCTTCCTGATTTTCTAGTAATTTATTTAAATTATTCATATCAATATTAAAGGCGGCGCATAATCGACGACAGGTATCTATAGATATATTCTCTGTTCCCTTTTCGATTCTTGCAATATGAGACTGACTAGTGCTTAAAATTTCTGCCAGCTTAACTTGAGACCAGCCATTTTTTAGCCTTAACGCTTTAAGCGTCAGTTCATCGCCGCAAAAATCTGCAAGCCAACTTCGAGCCTTTTCAAGAGACTGCTTGGTACTTTTATCTTTTTCTAAATTGGAGATTATGTCATTAATTGACTTATAACCAGGGGGTGACTGAGGCTTAAGATCTAAGTATTTTTCAAACTTATATACTTTGCACTCTTCAGTAGTTGTTACAGGGGTATTTGCGCCTTCAGAAACAACAAATATATCATTAGAATCCGCATAGATTTTGGTATTCATCAATTATCCTTTGAGAGATAGGGTGTTTTTCATCGTAATTAAATTCTCTTGGCGCGATGGCCAGTACGTAAAAACAATTCTTTAAAGGCATGTATGCGTAAATAATCCTGTATTTATTTTTTGGGGCAATATTGTCAAGCTCCCAAATTTTCAAACGCCACAAATCTTTTCCTTTATTCCATTGAGCAAACCATTTACTTACATGAAAGTCAGATATCATTGGATGACCGTAGTCATGCTGAGTAAGCCTGTCTAGCAAGTCATCGTCTTCTTGAAGCTCTTGGAGGATAACAAGAATTTTTGAAGCGATATTCTCGTCCTTCAAAAGAAGATCCTTTAAATCATCTTCAGCAGCTTCGCATAAGAAAAGGTCAGGCACTATATCTACCTAGGTATAAAGTAGTCAAGATTTATTTAAAATGCAAGCCAATAAGATGACTTATCTTAATATTTTGTGAATTATTTCTAAAAATGTGGGGAGGGAGAGTCCACATTCCATCTTGCTCCATTATGCCGATACCATTGAGGGCAAATATACTCTACTAAGATGTAGGGAATTGCAACCTACATCAATCAGCCCACTGGTATTTTAACCAATCATTACTCAACAAAGTGCGGATCATCTTCCATATACTGAAATTGACGCTTCTTGACTCTAACACCGTAACTGTTTATAGATGAACCCCTGATTTTCTTATGATGGGTCGGATCTAAGTCAGTAGCATAAGCAGGATACCCAGCCCTGAACTTAATACATTTTAAATTATTCTGGTCTAAGGAAATCAAGCAATTTAGGGACTTCAGTTTGCCATTTGGTTCTTTCTTCGGCATTTTTTCTACTTGTTGCAATCCACGATAAAGCCTGTGCTATATCGTATAAATTTTTTGCTTTATTTGGTGACCCAGGAACTTTTGCCAATTTAATCATAGATTTTCGAGACGGCCTTTCAGATTCGAACGGATCGGCATATTTAGAATCATGCCCTGTTAAACAGACATGAAATACTTTAAATGCCGCTTTTTTCCCCCATTTTTTAGAGACTGTAGTATCAACCCAATTTGCAAGAGAATCAGAATTTATTTGAGTATTTCCCCATCGCGACATCATTTTTTTATCACTTTGAACTTGAAACATAGCTTCGGAGATGATTGAGCTTATTTTAGACAAATCCATATTCTTGTTATGTATATCGCGTAACTCAGAAACAGTTTTCCCAATTACCATCCCGTTTGAACAAATAAGCCGGAACCAACCAAATAAAATAGTCAATTGGCTACTGCCATCAACTGAATTAAAACACTCAAGACGAAGTTTTAACGGATTGCTATCAGTAGACGTAAAATCATACTTTTCAGGGAAGTAAATTCTAAAATTCATCCATTCACTTAAGGTCGAAAGACCAAGTTCGCAATGAACATCGTTTATGCCAATATTGCAATTTCTTAACCCATCTATACACAGTTTAGCAACTTCATAATGCTGAGCTAAAGTATATGTATTCGATACAATTCCTACTGGAATTCTGTTTTCCAGCTGTGTCAACGGTAGGCGTATAACTGTTTTGTAATATTTATTAACAATTTCTCCTGTTCCTTCAGAAAAATTGCCAAGTTCAAATAATGGGATATTTCTCGATATTTGCGTCCAATTACCTGAGACATATTTAACTTCTCTTGACCTCCATATAGCGGTCTCATTAATTATCTCCACATCCTGCATATTTACCTCCAGTTGATTATTGTAAATATTTTCTAATGTTCGGCCAAAAAATCCATTAACTCTATATCAACAAAATGAATTACTCCTTTTTTGATTATAATATCAATCCACCCCATCAATGAAAGTTTCAATAAACGCTTTTATCTTTTCAATAACCCGTTCAGTAATAGTTTTACGCTCTTTAAGTTTAGGGCGAGTTTGCATGATGGCAATAACATCATCACGCAGTGGCGATTTCTCTGTAAACAGGTAATCACCGATTACTTTCTGCAAACCTTCACTGTCTAGCCTTTCGGCTTCGCTCAGTTCCTTAATAGCCTTTAACTTTTCTTTACCCCAAAAGGCTTTAAATTCTTTACCCACATCTGCATCTTTTGGCAGGTCAGTAAGCTGCTCTTTGATAAAGCGTTTTATCAGTTCTTTCTTGCTGCGTAGCTGGGTTTCGGTTTCCAGCATATTCAGTATTGCCTTGCGCTTTTTCTCCTGGCCTGATGGTTTGGAGGATTGCAGGTTGCGTAATAGAGATATGATGTAACTGACGTTAATTTCATCTCGGTGAATCAGTTCCAGCTCAAAATCCAGGTCATCCAATATCGATACTTTTTCTTTTTCGTGATTGCTTCTAACTTTGTCGTAAAGATCCAGGTACTTGCTTTTATAGTCCTCAAATTGCTGTTCATCCATACTGAGGTCATCAAACGAAAATTCTGTAAAACATCCCAGTACATTTTTTAAGCGTATCAAGTCACGAAAGGCTTGAATGAATTTAGCTTCATCTTCTTCCGTTTCCAGTTCATTTACACTGTCTACTGTTGGTACGATTTTATGTAGGCTTTCAACAGCTTTAGAGAATCGTTTGGTATATTCCTCATACGGTTCCAGGGTGATGACTTCAACAGCATCTTTGTTCGCGAACAGTTCTATGGCCTTGTCGGTTGCAGGTTTTAGATTGCGGAAACACACCACATTACCCTGTGACTTCTTCTGGCCCATGATACGGTTGGTGCGTGAATAAGCCTGAATCAAACCGTGATACTTCAGATTTTTATCGACATAGATGGTATTCAACGCCTTGCTGTCAAACCCGGTCAGAAACATATTCACCACCAGCAAAATATCAAGCTGACGGGCTTTTACCCGCTTGCCTATATCCTGGTAGTAAAGGTAGAAATCATCGGTGGAATAATTACTGCCAAACATGGCGTTATAGTCATCTATATAATCATCGAGCTTTTCTCGTGTATGTTTATTCTCTGCTTTGTAGGTTGCACCCGCATCTTGCACCACATCCACTTCAATAAATCCATTGGCATCAGCATCTTCTTCATTGGCCTGATAAGAGAATATCGTACCAATGCGCAGATTATGTTCACCGGCCTCTTTTTTCTGTTTGAACAGGTCGTAATACTTCATCAGGGTTTTGACGTTAGAGGTACAGAATATGGCGGTGAATTCACGCGCATGCGTCTTTCGTTTGTGGTTATTTATGATGTAGTCGGTGATAGCTTCCAGCCGCTGCGGGGCCTCCATTACTTCGGCGGTATCAATCGCCTCGACATTGATATCTACCACTCTTTTTTTCTGTTTAATGGTGCGAATATATTCAATGGAAAATTTCAATACATTTTCATCTCGTATCGCATCGGTAATCACATATTTATGCAGACAATCACCAAACAGGTCTTTGGTGGTGCGTTTTCCCTTGGCATTACTGGCGGCATTATCTGCAAAAATAGGGGTGCAGGTAAAACCAAACAATTGAACTCGGTGGAAGAAGTCCTTGATACGCTGGTGTGTTTCACCAAACTGGCTGCGATGGCATTCATCAAAGATAAACACCATGCGCTCTTCCTGTAACCCGGTCATGCTGCTCAGGTAACGATCCTTGCTGATGGCGGTATTCAACTTTTGCAAGGTGGTGACGATTAACGACGTGTCATTGCCGAACTGTTCTACCAGTTTTTTGGTATTATTGGTGGCATCAACACTTCCGGAACTAAAGCTGTTGAACTCCTTGATGGTCTGGTAATCCAGGTCTTTTCGATCCACCACAAAGACGACTTTATGCACATGAGGCGAATGGGTTAGAATCTGCGCGGTTTTAAACGAAGTCAGCGTTTTGCCTGAACCGGTGGTGTGCCAGATATAACCGTACTTCTCTGTATTGAGTACCTGGGTCACAATCGCTTCCACGGCATAGTATTGATATGGGCGCAGCACCATTAGCATTTCAGCACTTTCATTCAATACCACATACTTGGTGATCAATTTTGACAGTTGGCATTTTTCCAGAAAGATCTCGGCGAACTCACTGAGCTGGCTAATTTTTTTATTGTCTTTATCCGCCCAGAAAAAGGTTTGCTTGAAGTCGCGCTTATCGACCGGGTTATTGGCGTAGTATTTGGTATTGACCCCATTGCTGATTACAAACAACTGGATATAGCCAAACAAGCCAAAACCGGCAGCGAATGAATGGCGGTGATAACGGTTGGTCTGGTTAAAAGCTTCTTTCAATTCAAGACCACGACGTTTGAGTTCGATCTGTACCAACGGCAGGCCATTGATCAACAGAGTGACATCGTAACGATTTTCATACTTGCCTTTGATGGTGACCTGATGTGTAACCTGGTATTCATTCTTACACCAGTGAATTTGATTGATCAGTTGTAGATAACCAGTAGTACCATCGTCACGAATGTAATCCACCTTGTCGCGTAGGATTTTAGCTTTCTCAAAGATATTGCCACGTGCGAGTTTGTTGAGTACCTGTTTGAATTCTGCATCAGAGAGAGTGATGCTGTTATGTTTATTGAGTTGTGTTCTCAGGTTGTCGATTAAAGCGGCTTCATCGCTTATATGAACCTTTTTAAAACCCAGTGACTCTAGCTGGGCTATGAGTTTGTTTTCCAGTGTCTGTTCCGATTGAGTCTTCATGCAATCCCTTGAATATGATCAAACAAACATTTGTTGAAGCAAACCCTTTTTGAAGCTTTGGGCTTTTTCGAGTTGGGTGGTGATCAGTTTTATTTTGCGATCTATGGCAGCTAGAAAGTTGGCTAGTTTCTTTTGTTCTTCGATATTTGGTAAATGAAGGCTGCAATTTCCAATCTCACCTAAGTTAATTTTTTTAGGAAAAGCTACGTGAATTGTTTTTTTCCATAATTCTCTTTGAAAATAATCACCTTGGATAGAATACGTCAAGAATTCCCCATTTAAGCCAGGTGTAGTCTTAATAAGTGCCAGACTTACGTAAAATGATGCGCGTACATCCCAATCAATAAATTTAGAAACCCCAATGCTCCCTATTCTGGTCATAAGAACATCCCCTCTTTCCAATTTAATGCGTCTTTCCTCTAGTTCAAAAACCTCCTCTGATATGAATTTTGTTTTACTAAATTGATTTGCTGTAAGGTGCTCTACACTATAAAAAGGAACACCTTTTTTTACATATTATGGAGTTTGGTGAGTACCATCAAATATTCTTGCAATAGCTTTTAATTTTTTCTCTTCCCAATCCGGAAACTCATTTCCCTGATCATCCTTGAAACGAATCTGTTGACTAAACAGCTTCTGCATCATGCCTTTTTTGTATTGTTCCAGTAAGGTTTTTTTCTTGCTTAGCTGTTCGATTTTGGTAACTACGGAAGATAGGAAAGATGAGATTTTTTGTTGCTCTTCAACTTCAGGATAACTTAGTTCAAGCCTGTAAAAATCAGAATGATTGAGGTCAGGTATAGTTGAAGCTCCGGCATAACGAAGTATTTGTATTTGTGTTGATTGTTTTTTTAAGAATGAGACTAAAAAAACCTTGTTTATATAGCTTGGGTAGGCAATTTTAAAGAAGTTATTGTGAAATGCTCCCTCGACATCAGTGACTACTTCCCCTGTATTACCAGTACGCGTCATCAATATATCATTTTTAGTACAAATAACAGAAGCAGGAGGATTCTGAATGTAATATTTCTTTTTAGTGCCACTTTTTAAAAACTCATTTGTTATATAAAAATAAGAATTCTCTACGTATTCAGTAAATCGATTACTTATTGAAATTTGCAAGCCCTGATTAATTTTTACTATATTTTTTAGCTTATCAAGTTTCCATTTATCCTTAAAGTCAGAGAATCTTAATATTGGATTATTTTGTTTTTGCTTCATCATCATATCTTTGAATTAAAAAGGACTGGCTATACCTAGCTCTTTACAAAATCCTGCTATAGCTTTATCAGTTACCAACATATCCGTTTCCAGCTCCTTTAATTCTTTAGCCGCTACTTCGATATCCACCGGTTCCTCTTCTTCAAAGGTATTCACATAACGCGGAATATTCAGGTTGTAATCATTTTCGGCAATTTCATCCATCGTTGCCACATAGGCATACTTTTCGATGTTCTGACGTTGCTGGTAGATATCAATAATCTTCTGCACCTGATCATTGGTCAGCGTATTCTGGTTGCCGATTTTTTCAAAGTGCGGTGAAGCATCGATAAACAGAATATTGTTTTCATGAACACGACACTTTTTCATCACCAGTATGCAAGCAGGAATAGTGGTGCCGAAAAACAGGTTGGCAGGCAGGCCGATGACGGCATCCAGAAAGTTCTGTTCTTTTATAATGTATTGTCGAATAATGGCTTCTGCCGCGCCCCGGAATAACACACCATGCGGCAATACAACGGCCATGGTGCCATTGTCTGCCAGTTGATAGATCATGTGTTGCACAAAAGCGAAGTCGGCCTTGGTGCCCGGTGCCAGTCTTCCATACTGACTAAAGCGGTCATCGGTTTCATTCAGAGGATTGTTCTTGCCTTTCCAGTGCGCCGAAAAAGGAGGATTAGCAACTACCGCTTCAAACCGTTCGTCCAGGTGTTGCGGGTCTTCCAGCGTATCATCCTGTTTGATATCAAAACGGCTGAAATGCACATCGTGCAAGATCATGTTCATGCGCGCCAGGTTGTAGGTAGTTCGATTGAGCTCCTGCCCGTAGAAGTCTCCGACCTCTGTTTCTTTGGCAATACGCAGTAACAGCGAACCGGAACCACAGGTCGGATCGTAGGCATTCTTAATGCGCTTCTTATCCAGCGTGACGATTTTGGCCAGCACCTTGGAAACCTGTTGCGGAGTATAGAATTCACCGGCTTTCTTACCGGCTCCTGATGCAAACTGTCCGATCAGATATTCATAGGCATCGCCCAACACATCTGAATCGGCTTCCTGTAGCTTAAAGTCGATGGCATCGAGATGGTTAAGCACTTTGGCAATCAGAGTGTTACGCGCTTCAGGAGAGCGGCCCAGTTTAGTGCTGGCCAGATCCAGGTCTTCAAACAGTTTGTTGAAGTCATCTTCGCTGTCTGTGCCCATGGTGCTTTGTTCGACACCGTTCAGAATTGCCTGCAAATCATCTAGAATGAAATTACTTTGTTCTTCTTTATTGGCGTTGCCTTTGGCGGCAATCGATGAAAAAAGCTCTTCAGGGCGCAAGAAGTAACCCAGCTTTTCCAGCGAGTCTTCTTTGATGGCTTCTATATCACCTTCATCAGTAACCAGGTGATAGTCTTTGATCTGTTCAGTTTCTAGCAGGTGGTTAGCATGAAGCTGCTGCTTTTCAGACAGGTATTTGAAGAAAATAAAACCGAGAATGTAATCACGGAATTCATCCGCTCCCATCTTTCCACGCAGTTCGTTGGCTATTCTCCAAAGCTGCCGCTCCAGGTGTTGCTTTTGGTCTTCGGTCATTTTGTTATTGTTTCTTCCTATAGCTAAATGTCTGGAGTCATACTAAAGCAATCTCGCTGTCGGACAAAGATGAAAAATCAAATTACAGCACCTTCTAAACCACAGAAAATCTTGGAGCAAGCCGTTTTTCCTAGTATGAAATTTTGTGGCATGGCAAGTACATCACTATCAACCTATCCTATCCACTTGTCTCGCTCGCCTGATAGATATAAATTATTCTTTATGAAGTACACTGAATATATCGTTCTCATTTCAACACTGCTTCTCGGCTTTATCCTTTACCGCTTGTGGCATCGATTTAAAGTGAAACTATATAATAACATAAGGCGTTTTAGAACTGTCCGAAGTTTTGAGAGTGGGCACGAGTCGCTTGATAATCGCACAGAGTTTTACTTTAGAAAAGATAATAACTAAGCAACATAAATAGTAAGCGCGAATAAACCCACCTACTATCCAGATTCACTTTCCTGCTGAATAATTATCTCCAGATAAACAGGAGATAAAATATGAACAAAGAAAAAACATCAGAATCGCTCTCTACCCTCTGGGGAGAGCAAATTAAAAGCTGGCAGAAAACGAGTTTAAGCCAGAGTAC
>Ga0209559_1001028_pt1 | contig 14007 bp, 9 predicted proteins | sample SaaInlV_110m_DNA_FD_184677 | JGI IMG/M metagenome (GOLD analysis project Ga0209559, IMG submission 184677) | Marine microbial communities from expanding oxygen minimum zones in the Saanich Inlet - Saanich Inlet SI074_LV_165m_DNA (SPAdes) (version 2) | ecosystem: Environmental > Aquatic > Marine >...
TATCTGTACGAAATCTTAAGTTTGTGCAGGATGAACTGATTCCGCATTACGGTGAGGATTGTCCGGTTGTGGTGGCTTATCGGGTGACTTGGCCGGATCAACAGTTCATTCACGGAACACTCGCTGATATACGTGAAAAAATGCGGAAATCTAAAATCAGCCGCACCGCTTTAATTATGGTCGGTAGAGTTTTTGCGGAACATAATTTCCGTGACAGTGCCCTCTATGATCCGCAGCATGTGCATGTGTTAAGGCCAAAGAAAAAATCAGCAAAAAAATAATGGCAAAACTTGAAATTCACTTTGAGTTGTTATAACTTTCCCATTTGACAAACTCAAACTTCTCTGTGTGAAACTTCCTGCGACACACATGTGCTCATGTCAATTTCAAACCTTGAAGCATCAGCTCGATGATACAACGTCTAAATCTTTTCTTTGAAGTTCTACCGGAAAGGCTGCGTCCCTGGCGCTGGTGGGTGTTGCTGTTGTATGTGATCCTGATGTCTTTTCTGGCAGCAGGAATTCCTCGATTCGCCTTCTCTTGGGCGAATGATGATATGTTCGGTAAAGACGATCCAGTGCAAATTTCGCTGGACCGGATCAAGGACCTTTTCGGAGGAACGGTGATACTAGGCATGGTTTACAAACCTGTCGACGGAGATCTGTTTTCAGCAAGAAGCCTTGGTGCTTTAAAGAATATTCATGAAGTGCTTGATGGAGAATCCGCACGAGGTGAAAATGATCCGGAAAATTCACTGCGCTTTCTGACTGAAGTTGAATCACTGATCAACACCAGCTTTACTGAAGTAGATCGAGACAGCATCCGCTTCCGCGACTTTATCGGTGATGAACTGCCACAGAATGCGGAACAGAGTCAGTTGCTGCGTGACCAGGCACTCGATGAACCTGAGTATCCGCGTGTTCTGCTTTCGGACAACATGGAGTATGGAATGCTGGTCTTGAGAACAAACCTCGATGCCGTACCGCTCGGAGACGATGAGTTCGACGCACTGGAAGGATTTGATGAAACTGAGCTTGAAGGACAGGACGAACATGAACCGCAATTTGTCGAGCACGGCCTGGTGGATTATGCGGATTTTGAAAAGCAAGTCTGGAGCCTTTTGAGTGAAGAACGCTTTAGTAAGGATCTTGTGTTCATGCATCCCAGTTGGGGAGCATTTTATCAGAACGACGTCTGGGCAGTGGAATATCAAAGAGCTCTCCTTATTTCGCTCATCGTCAGTCTGCTACTGACCTGGCTACTGTTGGGTTCATTACGCGCGGTGATCTGGCCAATTGTGATTTTTGTTTCAAGTATTGTTGGCGTTCTTGGTCTGGCAGGATGGACGGGCTGGCCCATTGATCTTTCACTCTACATCGCATTCGGACTTGTCAGTGTGGCCGCAATTGCCGACGTGGTGCACGTCTTGTCAGGATACCTGTTTTTTCATCAGCAGGGACAGCATCATAGTGAAGTACTGCGTTCCGTCTTCAGTAAAACTGCGTTGGCTTGCTTGCTGACAAGTATAACCACCGCGATCGGCGTTTTTTCACTTTTTTTCATTAAGCTGCGTGTAATCCAGACGATGGGTTTGCTGGGTGGAATCGGGGTGATGTTTGCTTTTATGCTGACCATTTTTCTACTCCCCGTCCTGTTGAACTGGTTTCCTCCGCGTCCCCCGAAAAGCAATGAAAAGCCTAAAGTTACTCTACTTCTGCGAGGCGTAAAGAGTTTGCTTAATGGGATTGAAAGAGTGAGTACGGATTATCCGAAGGGTGTAATTGTCTTTTTTGCCGCAGCAGGATTGCTGTTGATTCTTGGAATAACCAGAATTGAAATCGACACGGTATTTTCTGAATATTATCCGCCGGAATCGCCAGTTCGCAGGACGATAAGTTTGATGGACGAGCAGTTCCTCGGTACCGGAAATATGGAAATTCTGCTCGAAACTGAATCAGCCGGTGTCTTTCGAGATCCGGAGGTGCTTCTTGCACTTGAAGAAGTCAAGCAATGGATTGAAACGAAATATCCGAAACTGATTACTCATAACTGGACGCTGAACAATCAACTAAAACAGACTCACCGTAAACTGAATGAAAATCGCGAAGAATTCTATAGCGTTCCGGACAATCCTGAACTTGTGTCGCAGTTGCTGGTGCTCATAGAAGGTGGCGATTACGAAAACCTGGAACGCTTGGTTTCGCTGGATTATGCAAATGCGCGGATGAGTATCTCACTGAAAACAATCGGTTCAAAAAAGTCGGTTGAACTGCTCAAGGTTGTTCAACCTGGAATTGAAAAAATTCTCTCACCATTGAAGGAACGCTATCCAGAACTGAAAGTAACATTAACCGGTGGAGTTGGAGCTTGGGCCAGAGTGTTTGACGCAATCAGTTGGTCTCAGGTTTACAGTTTTGGACTGGCATTCCTTATTATCTCGCTGATCATGTTTGGCATTTTCGGATCACTGAAACTAGGACTGGTGGCAATTCTACCGAATACGTTTCCGATGCTGACAGTTTTTGGGTTGATGGGCTGGCTGGATTTTAATCTTGATATTACCACGCTGATGACCGCACCAATTATCATTGGAATTGCAGTGGACGACACGATTCATTTTATCACACACTACCGATTGTCATTGCTCAAGGGAGCAAGCATTTCCGAGGCGATTCATTCCACCCTCCACGAAGTAGGACAGGCAATCATTATCACAACCTTGATCCTAATGTCGATTTTTCTCTTTTTTATCCCAGTGAGTCACGTTGGTGTTTCTCGCTTTAGTATCCTCGCCGTGATCGCGGTTTTTTCAGCCTTGCTTGCGGATTTGTTTTTGCTACCGGCACTTTGTCGTGTATTGCGGGTACGGGTTTAGTTCAGGATATAATCAGCATCACGCCGATTTGTTTTGAACTATCCAGTCCAAAACTTGATTTACTTTCCAGCATTGATCAGTGGAATTCACTTCCGGTCTGTCGAGCATCAGCACAGGAATTTCCAATTTACGGGCGGCTTCAATTTTTGCGTAGGTAGAATCACCGCCACTGTTTTTGCTAAGTAGAAGTGTTACACCATATTGCCGAAATAGAGCAAGCTCATGTTCCAGAGAGAAAGGTCCGCGTGCCTGTAAAAACTCAGCCTGCTCCCAAACTGAATTTCCGGTTGCTGACTCAATACTTTGCGGAAGTTCCACCGTACGTACCACAAAATTGTAATTCCTGCATTGCTGAAAAAGTTCTAAGCCCCGATTCCCTGTTGTCAGGAAAACGATTTCCTTTGATAGTCCGGAGTTTGTGTCTAGGGATTTGGTTTTCAAATAATCAGCTGCGGCTGCCAAATCCGGAACCTCAATCCATTGGTCTCCGGAATGTTTTAGCCACGGTGGACGAGTCAAACGTAAATACGGCAAACCAAGTTCTGTTGCTGCCGCAAGTGCATTTTCGCTGATTCGGATGGCAAAAGGATGAGTGGCGTTGACCAACAGTGTGATTTTTTCCTGCAGCAGATATTTCTGCAATCCCAATATTCTGTTCCTGCCGGACTTTCCAACTGTACCGTAAGTCTCCGCAAATCCGCCGATCCGGACTTCACCTGCTGGAAGTTTAGGATTTTCGGTAACTCCCGCCAGTGAGGTGATAACAGTCAACTGCTCCGGAGAAAACTGCTCGACCAGACATTCCGCAAGATCGTAGGCTTCACGGGTTCCACCCAGAATTAAAAGTTTTTCAGTCATAGGATAAAAAAATTTTTGCTACGGATAAACACGGATGCTCACGGATAAAAAACAATTGCCACGGATTAACACTGATGTTCACGGATAAAAAACAATTTCCACGGATTAATGCTGATGCACATGGATAAAAAACAATTGCCACGGATTAATGCTGATGGCCACTGATAAAAAACAATTGCCACGGATTAATGCTGATGCACATGGATAAAAAACAATTGCCACGGATTAATGCTGATGGCCACTGATAAAAAACAATTGCCACGGATTAATGCTGATGGTCACGGATAAAAAACAATTGCCACGGATTAACACTGATGGTCACGGATAAAACATTTACCACGGATTTACGCGGGTGCACACGGATAAAAAACAATTGCTGCGGATTAACGCTGATGGTCGCGGATAAAAAACAATTGCCACGGATTAACACTGATGGTCACGGATAAAAAACAATTGCCACGGATTAACGCTGCTGCTCACTGGATTTTTAAAACTGATCCGTGTCATCCGTGGCCTTTTTTAGGATTCATTTTGGGCTTCGCTGCTCACTGGATTTTTTAAAACTGATCCGTGTCATCCGTGGCCTTTTTTAGGATTCATTTTCGGCTTCGCCAACGAGTTCTCCCTGTCGATTAATTACTAGCACATTTAGTTGTGTTTCTGTATTTCGCAGAGCTTTTCGCACCACAAGGCAGGCTTGTTCCGCAATATCGTCCGCCAGCGGCAGTCCAGCTTTTTGTGCCAGTTTCAGGACTTCATTTGCAGTGTTGGCGGATTTTGTTTGCTCACAAAGCTGTGGATTTGCACCGAGTTTTTTTAGTTGCTCTGCTAACTGTGAAAAATCGACCTGGCTGCGCCCCGAATGTAAATCGAGATGCCCCTGCGCTAACTTAGTTAGTTTCCCGAATCCTCCACCGATTGTAAGTTTAGGCAATGGGTTTTTCCGAAAATATTTAAGCAGCCCGCCCGCAAAATCACCCATATCAAGCATGGCTTCGTCCGGAAGTTGGTAGTGGTTTTGCACAAATTTTTCGCTGGTGGAACCGGTGCATCCGGCTACTTGCTGCAAACCATTGGCACGAGCAACGTCAATTCCGCGGTGAATCGAATGAATCCAAGCAGAACATGAATACGGAATGACAATACCGGTTGTGCCTAAAATCGAAATTCCGCCTAAAATTCCAAGACGTGGATTCCAGGTTTTTTTCGCTAATGCCTCGCCTTTTGCTACAGATACTGTCAGTACGACATCTCCGGAATGCTTGAATTTTTCCGCGATTTCAGCAACCACGGCCCGCATCATTTGTCGTGGAACAGGATTGATCGCAGGTTCTCCGATTTCCAGCGCCAACCCTGCTTTTGTAACTGTTCCAACACCATAACCTGCTTTGAAAACAACACCGTCGCCGGGAATTCCAGGACTGACAGTAACGCTGATTTCTGCTCCATGAGTCACGTCCGGATCGTCGCCTGCATCTTTGATTATACTGGCAGTTGAATAATCGACACCGTTTTCTGTGTGGTGGAGAACAAATTCAGGCTGCTCACCTTTTGGTAAAACTATGCTGACAGGAGATGAGAATTCACCTGTAATCAGCGCGGAAAAAGCGGCTTTTGTTGCGGCAGTAGCGCAGGCTCCAGTGGTCCAACCACGTCTGAGAGGTCCGGAAGGTTTGTCAATCATAATGCATTCGAAACTTTGCTGTGAAAATCTTGTTTATCCTGTTATTCTGTCACAAGCGAAAAAGATATAAAATGATGACTTTAACGCATTTTCAAATTTTTTCAGAGCAAAAAAAGTTATGCAGTCACTTCCTTTTGAATTACCTAAGTTTGAACCGGGATGGGTTTGGCTGGCCGGAGCAGGTCCCGGAGACCCAGGATTACTCACGCTACATGCTTTAAATGCACTTCGACAGGCGGATGTGCTGGTCTATGACGCACTTGTTGGTCAAGGAATTTTGGAATTGGTTTCAGCGGATTGTGAGCTCGAATATGCAGGAAAACGCGGAGGTAAGCCTTCAGCAAAACAAAGAGATATTTCTCTGCGTCTGGTAGAATTAGCGGAGCAGGGTAAGCGAGTTTTACGACTCAAGGGTGGTGATCCGTTTGTTTTCGGCAGAGGTGGAGAAGAAGCGTTGTGTTTGGTTAAGGCTGAAATTCCTTTCCGGATTATTCCCGGAATTTCTGCAGGAATCGGCGGATTGGCTTATGCAGGAATTCCGGTAACTCATCGTGATTTTAATTCGGCAGTCACTTTTCTGACAGGACACGGTATGGCAGGAGATGTTCCGGAAAGGCACAACTGGGACGCGATTGCGCAGGGATCACCGGTGATAGTAATGTATATGGCAATGAAATATCTCGCAAAGATTGCAGAACGCCTGATGCTAAACGGCCGCTCACAAGATGAACCGGTTGCAGTGATCACTCAGGCCAGCTTGCCCGACCAGCGTGTTTTAGAAACCACACTTGGAACTTGCGCAGTGGATGTTGAAAAAAACCGACTAGAACCACCGGCTATGATTGTAGTAGGTGAGGTGGTGTCATTAAGAGAATTTTTAAAATGGATGGATTAGTTTGAACCGGTTAATTTCGAAAAATAACAAAAAAATTTAAAAAGGAAAAATGTACATTCCAGCACACTTCAAGATAAAAGAAACTGCCGAAATCAGGACTTTTGTAAAAGCACATCCATTTGGGATGCTGTTGTCGAACGGCAGTCAGGTCCCAGGCGTAACTCATTTGCCTTTGCAACTCATGACTGATGAAGAAGGAAATGACTCAATCAATATTCATTTGTCAAAAGCAAATCCTCATGCGAATACTCTTAAAGACGGTGAAAGCGTGGTTGCAGTATTTTTAGGAACCAACGGTTATATTTCACCACGCTGGTATGCTGCAAAAGATAACGTGCCTACCTGGAATTATACCGCAGTTCACGCATTTGGCAGACTGCGTAAAATTGAAAAAGAAGCTGAGTTAATGAAGCTGGTGGATCAGTTGACCATAGAACATGAGGAGGGAGCTGAGTCACCATGGAGAGCTGACTGGTCTGTTGAAAAAATTCGTAAGATGCTCAATGCGATTATTGGCTTTGAAATGAAGGTTGAACGATGGGAAGGAAAAAAGAAAATCGGTCAAAATAGATCTGCTGAAGATCAGGCCAGTCTCAAAAGAAATTTGGAAAAATCGGCTGATCCTGCGTACCAGTTTCTCGCACAGCAAATGAAATAATCAGCTTAACTACAGAAAAAAACATGGTAAAAATAACAAAAGTTTATACGCGTACAGGTGACTCCGGACAGACCGGACTCGTTGGAGGAAAGCGCCTTCCCAAAGATCATCCGCGCATAGAAGCCTACGGAACTGTGGATGAACTAAATAGTGTCATAGGGCTTGCGTTGAGTTTTCTTGCTCAGAAGGAAGCCTCTAAAAGACGGGAAAAACTGGAGTTGATTTTGGAAGCAATCCAGCAAAAACTTTTTGACACAGGTTCCGAATTAGCGACACTTCCGGGTGATGAATACGAAGGGCAAATCACTTTAAAGGCGGAAGACGCGGAATGGCTGGAGGAAATAATTGACGCAATGAACGAAGAACTTCAACCACTGAAAAGTTTTATCCTGCCTGGAGGAACTTCGCTCAATGCTTTTTTACATCAAGCACGTACAGTTTGTCGGAGAGCCGAACGTGATATTATCAAACTCAAGCAAATTGATTTGGTGAATCCGGAAATCATCAAATACATTAACCGTCTTTCCGATTTCCTTTTTGTTGCTGGACGTTGGGTCACAGAAACTCTTGGTGAAACAGAAACTTTGTGGCAGCCTGGGAAAAGCAGTCCGGATTGGAATTGGAAGTAGATGCAAAAGGAAAATGACGAGTTGTTGCGACCCATGCAACCGACAGATGCAGAAGCCGTCTTTAAAATTTATGCACAGGGAATTGCCGGCGGACAGGCAACTTTTGAAACGCAAATTCCGGCTTGGGAAAAATGGGATTCCGTACACATACCTGAATGCCGTTGGGTTGCGGAAGCAGAGGATGTCATGTTCGGATGGGCCGCGCTTTCCAAAGTATCGCAGCGAAATGTTTATGAAGGTGTAGCAGAAGTCAGCGTATATATTTCAGAAACATTCCAAAAAAAAGGCATCGGGTCCCTCCTCCTCGAACGTCTCATTTCTTCCTCGGAAGAGGCCGGTATCTGGACGCTTCAAGCCCAAATATTTCCGGAAAATATTTCCAGCATCAGTCTGCACAAAAAACACGGATTCCGTCAAAATGGTACACGCGAAAAAATTGCTTTAACGACAATTGGTTCAATGGCAGGGCTGTGGCGGGATGTTGTTTTGCTGGAACGCCGAAGCAAGCGGGTGGGTATATAAAGTTAAAAATATCTCAACCAAACGGTAGCTATAAGGAGAACGACGAGGGAGGACTTCACTACTCTCAAACAGTCTCAATATAATTTATATTTCCCGTAACACCATCCAATAAGTCGACTTTGATTCCGAGGAAAAACATGAAGAATTTTAGCAGAATGAAAGCGGAGTTTGAGCAGAAATTTGAAAAAAGCCAAGGCTGATGGCTTTGTCTGTGGAACATTTAGGAAAAAAGCTTGTCAAAGTAAAATTATTTTAATAGTATTTTACTTTAAGGTTAATAAGTAAAATAAAAATATTTGTAATTTACTTTGGAGCACCGAGTGGATATAAAAAATTTTAAGGCGGGAACATTACGTAAAGGCTATCAATACCAGTATTTTCTGCCAGAAAAAATTAATCACTCATTTTTCTGGAGGGATGAGGCAATTAACGAATTATTAGAAAAAGCGTCTTTAAATCTCGGAGAATTAAACGCCTTTTCCAGGTTTGTTCCCGATATTGATATGTTCATTATCATGCATGTCTTTAAAGAGGCAGTCGTTTCAAGCCGTATTGAAGGAACACAAACCAATATAGAAGAAGCTCTAATTGAAGAAAAAGAAATCAGCCCTGAAAAGCATGATGACTGGAAGGAAGTGAACAACTATGTTACAGCAATAAATAGCGCGATTGAAGAGTTGCAAAAACTGCCTTTGTCAAATCGACTAATCAAACACACACATAAAATACTATTGTCCAGTGCCAGAGGAGAGCATAAAAATCCAGGAGAATTCAGACATTCACAAAACTGGATTGGCGGAGCAAGCCTGTCCGATGCTGTTTTTATTCCACCAGCTGCTGAAAAATTAACAGAGTTGCTATCTGATCTAGAATTATTTCTGCACAATGAGGACATTAAAATTCCCCATCTGATTCGTATTGCCATTGCGCATTATCAATTTGAAACAATACATCCTTTTTTGGACGGAAATGGCAGAATAGGCCGTTTGCTGATTACATTGTATTTGGTCAGCAGTGGAATTCTTGAAAAACCTCTGCTCTATCTTTCTGACTTTTTTGAACGAAACAAAACCCTTTATTATGACAACCTGACTTTAGTTCGTACTAAAAACGATCTCGCCCAATGGATTAAGTTTTTTTTGACCGGCATCATTCAAACATCTGATATTGCTGTAAGAACGCTCAAAACAATCTTGGATATGAAGGCGTCTATTGAAAGAGAAAAAATTATAACACTAGGAAAACGTACAAAAAAGGGGCAGCTGTTTTTCAACTCCCTTTTTTCAAAGCCTGTAGTAACGATCAAAGATGTGCAGGCCTCGACCGGACTTTCCACAAAAGCTGCAAATGATTTGGTTAAGGCGTTTATCGGACTCAAAATACTTAGAGAAATTACCGGTTATCAACGAAACCGTATTTTTATTTTCGATGAATATGTGAGGATGTTTTGAAAAAAATCCGAATAAAAGTTATCTCGATGAACCAGGTGTCATAGCTACTGTGAAAATCCATTCTTCAGTATGGAACAATAAATTATGTTGCAACCCGAAAAGGGCTTGTCCGCATTTAAAGATAAGTTAACTCAAACTCAGGAGAAACTATGCCCATGATTCGAGCCGAAATGTTCAAAGGACGAACGATTGAACAGAAAAGCTAACTCACCAAAAAAATCACCGGAACCATGATGGATGTTGTCGGATGCACTTGAGCCTTGGTGCAGGTCTTTTTTAGCTCCTGCGATAAATTAAACTGGTGAGTCGGAGGTGAACTTTGTTCCGACAAAAATCCAGATTCATGAAAATCAATCACATTTTACGGAAAGGTAACGAGTGTTTGCACAAGTCAAAGCCGCTCAGGAAAGATTGAAAGGGGTGTCCCACGTAACGCCCATTATGACATCACATACACTAAATCGGAAGATTGGTGCAGAAGTGTACTTTAAGTGTGAAAATTTTCAAAAAATTGGAGCCTTCAAAATTCGTGGAGCGTTTAACAGCATTTCCCAGCTCACAGAAGCAGAACAAAAACGAGGCGTCTTGGCACACTCTTCAGGAAATCATGCCCAAGGTGTGGCTTTGGCAGGACAGATATTGAATGTACAGACGACCATCGTGATGCCGATTAACGCTCCCGTCATCAAACGGGCAGCCACGGAAGATTATGGAGCGACGGTTGTTGAATACGATCCTGAACAAACGACACCTGAGGCGGCCGCCCAAAATATTGCAGCCCAACAAGGCTATACGGTGATTCCGCCATTTGATAATTTAGATGTCATCGCGGGTCAAGGAACGGTGGCTTTGGAAATGTTTGAGGAGTTGGGGCAGCTCGACATGTTGTTGGTTCCTTGCGGAGGCGGCGGACTACTGAGCGGTTCCGCAATTTCTGCGAAAGCCTTATCGCCTCATTGCGAAGTTGTCGGCATTGAGCCAGAACTTGCGGACGATGCCACCCGGTCGTTTCACACCAAAACGCTTCACCGTGTCAAAAATCCGCCCACTATTGCTGACGGAACCCGGACCGCCTCTTTAGGCGAAATCACATTCCCGTTAGTTCTGGAGCATGTGGACGACATGAAAACAGTATCGGAAGCAGCGATTATGGAAGCCGTTCAATTCTTATTTTTTCGTATGAAACTGGTAGTGGAGCCATCCGGAGCACTTGGATTAGCCGCATTACTGAGCCAAGCCGTAATTCCGAAAGGTCGGATCGGCATCATTATCAGTGGGGGCAACATTGATGCAACCACGATGAATACCATTCTCAACACTTGATTGGCATAATCAAACTAAACAACTAGCCAAAGCACATGCATCGAATTGCTACAAAACCCGGAGACTTTGACTTGGAGCGTAAGATCGAATCTGTCAAGCAAACTCCGGCAGATATATTATTCATCAGTACCGCCGACACCGAACTTTCCGGACTGGCACAGGTTTGGGGTAAACGATTCCGGAAAAAAGCGGAGCAAACCCTGAGTTTAATGCAGGCCATTCCGCTCCAGCATCCGGACGCAGCAGAGCATTATGCGGATCATGTTTTGTGTAAAGCAAAACTGGCGATTTTCCGGTTACACGGCGGTTATGGTTATTTTCCGCATCTGCTGGACGAAATCATCCACATTAAAAGCCATGGTGCCAAAACACGTATCCTAGTACTTCCTGGAACGGATGAATGGGATCCGGAGTTGATGAAATTCAATGACTATGCTGAACCAGTGGTGCGTAAAATTTTCGCCTATTTCCGTGAAGGTGGAATTGACAACATGGAACGTGCGGCTGAGGCGGTGGAATTGTTGCTGGAAAATAAGACTGAGGGTTTTCCGGAAGCACTTAAAATACCGACCTTTGGCTGGCTGGCAAAAAAATCAGCAGCAAAAAATAATTCAGTCGCTAAGAACGCTAAGGACAAGAAGCCAAGAGCTGCTCCAACTTCTCATCAAAAACCAGAAATTGGACGAGTTTGGATAACCTTTTATCGTGCTTTGCAGCAAACCGGCGATATGGCTGTGGTTGACGCTTTGACTGAAGCTTTAATAAAACAGGGGCTTGAAGTTTGCGGATTTTATGCATACTCCTTGCGTGAACTTGAAGCACAGCAGGAGATGCTGCAGAAAGCAGAGGAAGAACCGCCTGACGCTATTTTGACCATGCAGAGTTTTTCGATTGGTACCGGACCCTCCGGCGGCACCGGACCTTCCGGCGGTGGAAGCATCGACGAGCGGGAAGAAACCCGCATTTCGTTTTTGGAAAGGCTGAACTGTCCGGTGATTCAGGTGCCGACGTCCACCGAGGACCGAGAGGCATGGCTAAAAAATCCACGGGGTCTTTCGGCTACCAACGCAGCAATGTCAGTGGCTCTTCCGGAAACCGACGGACGGCTTTTTAGTACAGTTGTCGGTTTCAAATCTGAAGAGGCGTATGATCCTAATTTGCAGTTTCGTTCAAAACGTTTGGCTCCGGATTCAAATCAAATTGCGCATGTGGCGGAACTTACAGCGAATTGGGTACGCTTGCGGCGCACCGCAAATGCTGAAAAACGGGTTGCCATTATTTTGGCCAATTATCCAAATAAAGACAGCCGCCTCGGAAACGGAGTTGGACTGGATACTCCGGCCAGTGTAATTGAATTTTTAAAGGACATGGAAAAACGAGGATACCGCATTTCATCTTCCTCGGGAACGGAGTCCGAGTCTGGCGGTGAAGATTCGGGAACAGAAATCCCGGAAACCGGTGATGAACTGATTCGAATTTTGCAGGCAGGAATCACCAATGACGCGGAAATGAGTTACGGAAAAACTCCGGATCAAGGCATTTCACGCGAACGTTTATTTGAAATGATCGGCGAGCTTCCTGAGTCAAGTCAGGCGACTTTGGCCAAACAATGGACGCATGAAGTAGCGGATTTTATTCCGATTGCCGGAAAACGTTTTGGCAACATTTTTATTGGAATTCAACCGCAGCGTGGATTTGGTTTGCAGACTCAGGCGATTTATCACGATCCGGCTTTGTCGCCTCCTCCGGAATATCTCGCGTTTTATCAATGGATTCAGCAAGACTTTGACGCACATGCGGTAATTCATTTTGGCAAACATGGAAATTTGGAATGGCTGCCTGGACGAAGTGTTGCCCTGGGCGCGGATGATTTTCCGCAAATTGCGCTGAAAACTTTACCGAATTTGTACCCCTTCATTGTCAATGATCCAGGCGAAGGTGCGCAAGCTAAACGCCGTGCTTCTGCCGTGATTGTTGATCACCTGACCCCACCTTTGACACGTGCCGGGCTTTATGAAGATTTGGACAAAGCCGAGCGTTTGCTTGAAGAACATGCCCATTGTGAAACGCTGTATCCGGAACGAGCGCACGAACTCGAACATGAAATTGAGCATCTGCTGGAACACGCAGACTGGAGTGCAGAATTGCCCGAAGATGAAGACCAGCTCAATGCTCTCAGCAACCATCTTTGCGAACTTAAAGAAAGTCAAATCCGCTCCGGATTGCACATTTTTGGACAGCTTCCTGAAGACGAAAAACGAATTGATTTTCTGTTGAGTCTACTGAGAATGCCTTCTGTGGAACGTCCTGGATTGTTGCAGGCACTTTTGGGGAAAGCAGCGGATTTTGACCTCGACACGCTTTCCATTCGGGAACGTGACGAAATTGAAGAGCGTGCGCGACAGTGGATCAAAGATGAATTAGCTCATGCAGGAACAGCCTTCGATTCCGCTCAGGCACCAACAACCACGAAAAAACTCGCAGATGGTCCCCTCTCAGGTATCAAGATAAGCTCTCTGAGTGAATCCGAAAACCGTTCCCTGAGTGGAGTAGAATCCGAAAACCGTTCCCAGGTCGGGACAAACAACAGTTCACTGAGCGGAGTAGAATCCGAAAACCGTTCCCTGAGTGGAATAGAATCCGAAAACAGTTCCCTGAGCGGAGTAGAATCCGAAAACCGTTCCCAGGTCGGGACAAACAACCGTTCCCTGAGCGGAGTCGAAGGGATATCGGAAATAAGTCGCTGGCTCCATGATATTCTATTACCGCGTTTCTTGCGTTGTGCAGAGGAAACCCGCAGTTTGGCTTTGGCCTTGGATGGACGCTTTGTCAGTCCGGGGCCATCCGGTGCACCTACACGTGGGCGGATAGACGTTTTACCGACTGGACGCAATTTTTATTCAGTTGATCCTCGAGTGATTCCGACTCAAACCGCATGGCGTTGCGGACAGGCATTAGCTGAAGAAATGATTGAACGCTACCGTGAGGATCACGGCGAATTTCCGAAAACGACCGCACTCGTGATTTGGGGAACCTCGAATATGCGCACCGGCGGAGATGACATCGCACAGGCTTTGGCACTTTGGGGTTGTGAGCCAGTTTGGGAACCTGT
>Ga0209559_1001087_pt1 | contig 13317 bp, 19 predicted proteins | sample SaaInlV_110m_DNA_FD_184677 | JGI IMG/M metagenome (GOLD analysis project Ga0209559, IMG submission 184677) | Marine microbial communities from expanding oxygen minimum zones in the Saanich Inlet - Saanich Inlet SI074_LV_165m_DNA (SPAdes) (version 2) | ecosystem: Environmental > Aquatic > Marine...
AGGAGCTTCTTCTTTAGGAGCTTCTTCTTTAGGAGCTTCTTCTTTAGGAGCTTCTTCTTTAGGAGCTTCTTCTTTAGGAGCTTCTTCTTTAGGAGCTTCTTCTTTAGGAGCTTCTGCAATTTCAGTAGAATTGATGTTAGAACTATCTTGTTCGGACTTTACTGCGTCCTTTGCCATCTTTTCTGGTGATTCTTGTTCTGCCATTTTGTAAGTATTATTCTAGGGCAGAAAGAAGTTTTTCCATGTGTCTATTCTTTGAAAAAAAAAAGAAAAAGAAAAGGACTCTAACCGAATAGAGATCCTAATCCTGCTGCTGCATCATCTGCAGATTTCTTTTTGTCTTCTTTGTCTTCTTTCTTTACTTCTGCGCCTGCTGCTGGAGCTGCTACTGCTGCTACTGCTGCTGGAGCTGCTACTGCTGCTTCTTTAATTGCAGCTTCGATATCAACATCGCTTAATGCTGCTACTAACGCTTTAACTCTGCCATCGTCAGGTGTTCCACCTGCTGCTTGTATGACTTTCTTAACTGTGTCTTCATCTATTTTTCCGCCTAGTTTATGTATCAACATTCCGGCATATACGTATTCCATTTTATTGGTTTTATTCCTCCAAGTGAATATTATTTAGTCTCCCCATTTGCCTCTTCAGGAGTATTATCTGTGCTTTCTGCACTTTCTGGTGATTTCTCTTCTTCTTTTTCTTCAGTAGGCTTTTTAACTTCTTCTACTGGCTTCTCATCTTCTTTAGGAGCTTCTGGATCTACTTTTGGAACCTTTTCATTTAATTTTGAAGCTGTTGACTCTGCTTTGGACAAAATTCTTCCAACATTATCTGAAGTAAGAATATCTAGTGAGTCTGCAATTGCAGCTGCTTCTCTTTGTGCTTTTGCAATTGTAGGTTTGATGGTTTCACTATTCAAGATTCCTAAATGAACAGCTAGAGCGAATGACTCGGATGCTGCCGTAGTTATGTTGTTTACATAAACTTCTTCATCAATGTTTAGAACAGATTTGTCTAATATTTCTCCGTCCTCATATGTAAGTAATAAATTTAATCCCACCTTCATAGGTTCAATACCCATTTTTGAAAGTAATCCTGCTGCTTGTTCGGAAACTTCTTCTCCGTCTTTTACTAAAACTTTATCGTCTTTAATATGAATTTTTCCGTTTTTAACTTCTGTTTTAAGACCTAACATGCCTAATTCTCCGATCATTGGACCAGGTGCAAAAGGAGTTTCTCCTGCTTCAATTACTAAATCATTTGGAGCATTTTGTCCAGGTTTAGCTGCTGCTGAAGCCTTACTCTTTTCTAATTTTTTATATAATATGAATGGATCTTCATTGGTGAATAATAATGCGGGAATTCCAGTTAATTTTTCTTTTAATTGTTCTAAATTCTTGTTATCTTTAGCTAATTCCTCAAAAGCTAATTTCATTAAACGTTTCTTTGTAATTTTTAGGCTTATTGTGTTTCCCAAAGAAAATTTAATTCTTTGAAGCATAAGTGTCGGTAATCCCTCTAAATTAATGATCCCTGTTACTTTGTGCTCTTGAAATAGTTTTTTTATATCTTCTAGTTCATTCTTCTTTGAATCTGTAATATGCGGAGCGTATTTTTGGGTCATTTTTTATTCACCTTTTCTCCAACTCTTACTGGTTCACCCATAGAAGACTTGATTATGATGCTCTTGAAGTTGTTTAGTTCTTGAGGAACATAATGTAAAACATAATTGTAAATTTCCATAATGTTTGCAATTAATTCCTCATCTTTCATACTTGCTAAACCCACTCTTGCTTTGATTGTTTGTTCGCCCTTTGTTTCTAATTTTACTAATTTTTGTAATCTTTCAACTAATGCCTTTAAATCTGCTGTTGAAGGAACTACACATCCAGCTTTTGGATTTGGCATCATTCCTCTTGGACCTAATACTCTTCCGAAAGCGGCTGCTACCTTTGGCATAATGTCTGCTTGTGCAATAAAGAAATCTGTGTTTTCTGCTAATCTTTTAATTTCTGGTTTCTTTTGTGATTTAAAATCCTCTTCCATGATGAAATTATCGCAAGCCTCTTTTGCTTTTGTTGAAAGTGCGTGACCAACTAAAGCAGTAACTTTTGCTTTCTTCCCTCTGAAATGAGGTAAAGGAATATAAATATTAATTTTTTCGTCTTCTTTTTTTAGATTTAAACCTTTTAGATTTATAATTATATCAATTGATTCAGTGAAATTTCTTTTTTTAGAATTCTCTCTTACAGTTTTTAATGCTTGAATTGCTTCTTTTCTATCCATTTTAAGTTCTCTTCTACTAGGATTTTTTCCCGTTCATTTCGAACACACAATTGTGAGTAGTTCCCGAGTAAATTGATTATTAATTTCTGGTTTATAAGCTTTTTGGAGTTAGTTTAGACACATATAGCTTCTCCATGAAATGAGACTCTTCTGCTAATTGTTCTATGTTGTAGTCTTTTGCTATTTTTTCTATTTTTCCCGATAGTGAGGAGTACAATAGTAAAATTCTTCCATTTTTGTTTAAGTGTTGTTTGGCTTGATTAAGGAAGGATTGGATTATTTCGTGGCCTTCTTTTCCCCCAGTTGTTGCTAGTGCTGAATCTTTTGGTTCGTTTGGATCTTCTGGTAAATACGGTGGGTTGAATATGATTAAATCATAAGATTCTTGTATGTTGTTGAATAAGTCTGATTGAATTGTTTTGATATTGTTTATGTTTAAACATTCTGGGTTGATATCTACTGCTTTTACGTCTTTTGTGATTTCATATGCTGTTTTGGCTTGAATTCCTGAACCTGTTCCCATGTCTAGAACTTTGTCTGTTGTTTTGGTTTCTAATTTTACTAATTTTTGTAGTAAGTAAGAGTCTTCTCTTGGTTCATAAATTGACATAAGTTTTAGAAATATTTTGACTATTTAATTGCTTTGCAATAGTCTTTAACTCTTTTAGTGATCTGAGGAAGATATAGGTCAAGGATTCTTTCTTCAAATACTGTTGAAAGATTATCAAATTCTGTTATTCTATATTCATTTTTGATATTTTCAATAAGTTGAATATCTTTTAATCTTTTTATTTGTCTTCTAATGTTTGAAGGTGCTATTCCGTTTAATGGAATTTTGCTTTTTTTTCTAGAAGCTATGACTTTCTTTTGAACTTCTTCAGAAGAAATCATTTTCTTTTTTTTACTTGTATCGACAATACTTTGGAGAACATCAACGATTACATCTCTCGAATCTCCTGGTTGTAATAATCCTAAAGAAAGACAAAGTTTTCTGATTGCTTCTCTTCTTGTAACTTTGTAAGGTTTTTCATATCTACGTAATGTTATTTCTGATAGGGGAAAATCTTTAGATATGTGTTTAGGCATGTTATATAGTTGCTAGCGATGTTTAAAAGTTTTGGGATTTGTTCAATATTTTAGAGAGATAATTATATTAATGTAGACTATTTAGGTTTATTATGAATAAGTTAATTGAAATGAGTAATGAAATTAGAAGTAGTAAAAAGTTTTCTAGACTTGGAGAAACTTATGTAATTTCAATTATTGAAGAATTTCTAAAGAAAGATAAAAAATTAGCTAAATCTTTTATTGAAGGGCCCATTAAAACAAAAACTTACAAAGAATTTTTGAAAGATGTTAAAAAATTCCTACATGAAACCTACAGTGTTTATCAGGTTAGAGAAGGGGCTAAGAAAAAACAGATTTATTCTTTAATGAAAAGAACAACTAATAAAGAAAAATTATTAGAACTGCATGAAGAAATGTTGCATCTGCATTCTTCTTCAAGAGAAAGAAAGAAAGATTACGAAACAATTTACAGAAATATTTTTTCTGTTTGTGGAGAACCTAAAAAAATATTTGATATTGGATGTGGAATGAATGCATTTTCATTGCCTTTTGCAGGTATTAGGGGTTTGGAGTATATTGGGTGTGATGCAGTAGAGGAAGATATCTCCTTAATCGCCGAGTATTTGAAAAATGTTGGAAAAGTTTTAGGATTCAAAGGAAGAAGTTTTTTAGTCAATGCTTTTGATAAAAAATTCTTAGTTGATATTTCTAAAGTTAAATCTGATGTTTGTTTTGTTTTCAAGATGTTAGATGTGTTTGACTATGGAGTTAAACACCATAAAAAAAGTGAAGAAATATTGAAAAATATTAATAGTAAATTCTTGGTTGTTAGTTTTCCAACTAAAACAATTTCTAATAAAAAAATGAGTAGGCCTAGAAGAAAATGGTTTGAAGTTATGTGTGATCGTTTGAATTGGAATTTTGATTATTTTGAAACTTCTAATGAATGTTTTTATGTTGTTAAAAAATAGTGGTACATTTTGCACAAAATATCCAAATGAATCCTCCGACTCTTGTCTTTCCATTAATTGGACATCCGCATTTTGGGCACGGTTTTTCTGCATTATATTCTTCCACTGTAAATCAACCTCTGTTTTTTATGTTGATTTCTAAACTATTTATAAAATTATAGTGACCAGAAAAAAGGTTTAATTAATCTGCCCTTTGATTAACAATTTTCCCAATACAGATATGGCCAGTTTAATTTTTCCCTTACTGTTAGTTACTTCGACTAATCCTAAAGACTTTAATCCTTCAGATTTCAGTGTACCATTGATATGGTAGGAAATTAATGGAGGGCTCATTTTTGCTTTTTTGCTTAATTCTTCAAGAGAATTAAAACCCTTTTTATCATTATATAGAATTTTTAAAATATCTAATTTTTTATCTGTTAGAGTTTTATAATATGAAAATTTTAGTATTGGTAAGAGCATTGTTTCATTTTCCATTACTGCAAATGCTTTTAATCCATTTACAAAAGCGGCAGAAGTCATTGCACACTGTGTATTTCTATCTCCTGAAGAGGTATTAATTATTACTTCATGCTCTTTTTCTGAATTTGTGATTTTTGAAACTTTTTCAAAAATTCCTTCCCACTCATTACCTACTATTTCTATTATTTTAACAGGTATAGCAAACTTCTTTAGATCCTTTTCTGCTTTTTCTGCAAGATTTTTTAGTTTTTTAGAAGTTAGTAAAATAACTTTAGTTACAGGATAATCTCTCATTCCAACAAATAATGCATCCATGTTTTCTCCAACAGGTGCAATCATTATTCTTTCTTCCATATTGATTAAATGTTTATTTTGATATATAAATGTTTATTTTAATCATTAAAAACTCTTTTAATTGTTAAAGATAGTCAATATATTGCTAACAAAAGACTATTTTGTTAAATAACTCTTAGGGAGGGAAAAATTATGAATAAAACAAAACAAGCTTTAGGAATGTCAAAATACTTTTGGACATTTTTAATTTCATCTGCATTCTTTATGTGGTTGTACATGGGACCTCTAACAATTGTAGAGAACTATTCCAAACCATTCATTGATATGGGTGGATTAAATGGTTTCTTTATGAGTGCTGTTGCATGGACATTTGCAATTGGATTTCCGATGCTGATAGGATTAATTATTGCTACTCAATGGTACAATCTTAAAGAAGTTAAAACTTGTTCAGCAGGAACAAATGCTGCTAGCGGAATTGCTACAGTGATCGGACTTGCTACAGTGGGTTGTCCTTTGTGTCCTTTGATATTTTTATCATGGTTCGGATTGGCTGCTGGCGCGAGCGGAGCTTTCTTTGGAGGTCCATGGATTAAAGTAATTAGCATGGCTGTACTTGGATTTTCATTAAAATGGGCTAACAAATAGTCCCTTTTAATTTTTTTAACATGCCCACAGGCCTAATTTATTTTTTTTGGCTAGGGTTTCTAATTCTTTTAATTGAGTATATTTCTTTGTGTCATGTGCGTACTTATCATAAACTTTCGCATTGCCTGTTAAAACTAATTCTGCATTGATATCTTTGTTGTTGAAATGAATATATCTTAGTAAACGACCATACCTTCCCTTGTTAGTATAATCTTTTTCAAGAAAGATTTTTTGATTAAGTAATAAGTCTTTTAGAAAATTCTTTGACCTGTTGTAGTGGCACTCATCCTTTTCTGGAGAATTGATTCCAGAAAGTCTGATTTTTTGATTATAATTAATTTGTAGCGTATCCCCGTCTGTTACCTTTGTAACCTTGTAAGGACCTTCAAACTCGGAAGAGGTGCAAGAGATAAGGAATAAAGAGAGTAAAATTAGGATATTAAGTTTCATTCAGTATATTCTAATTCTTGACAATTTTTAAAAACTAGTACATCTTTTTCGTAGATATGACGGAATTAGTCGCTTTTTTGAGTACAGGCAAAGGTAGTTGGGGGCATGTCAATACTCTTCTTACTGGACTTAATGGAGAAAAATGGAATAAAATTTTCTTATTAACTAACGAGTTTGGAATGAAAAACTTTCCTGCACGAGATGATGTTGAACTAATACAACTTAATATTGAAACATCTATTGCTGATTTAACTGAAGAGATTCAATCTAAATTAAAAGCTAAGATTAAAGGTATGGAAATTGGAGTTAATTTCTTTTCTGGAGAAGGTAAAGAACATATGGCATTGGTTAGTGCTTTGATGAAAATGGGACTAGGTTTTAGATTAATTAGTATTGATAATTCAAAAACTGTGGTCGAACTTTAATTTTTTTAAAACTCTTTGAAGATCTTTACTCAAAGGTGCAGAAATTTCTAATTTCTTTTTTGTGAATGGGTGCGTAAACTTTACTTTTGCTGCATGAAGAAACTGTCTTTTTAATAGTTTAGACCATTTTTTGTTTATTTTTTCATTTCCATATGTTTTATCTCCCAATACTGCTGCATTTTTAGAAGAGAATTGTAATCTAATTTGGTGCATTCTGCCTGTTTTAAGGATTAATTCTAATAGTGCGTAGCTTTCCTTAGATTCTAGGGTTTTATACTCTGTAATCGCGTGTTTGGAGTTAGCATCTGCCTTTTTACAAACTTTCATGATAGGAACATAGTCTCTTGTAGATTTTTTTATGTAACAGTCCATTGTCCCCCTTGCAGGTTTTGGTTTTTCTATGGTTAATGCATAATATGTTTTTTGTATTGCTCTTTTTTTTGTTAATTGGTATAATGTTGAATTTGCTTTTTCACTTTTACCAAAAATAATTATTCCAGAAGTTCCAATATCTAATCTGTTTGCTAATGCAACAGTGGTATCTGTTCCTTTCAAGTAATACCTTACCTGATTAACTAAGTTATTTTCTTTTACACCAATTCCTCCTTGCGATGCTAAAAATGGAGGCTTGTTTACAATTAAGAAATATTCATCTTCAAATAAAACTTCAAAAGAGGTTTTATGAACAACTCCTTTTTGTTTGTAATCTAATATTTGTTCATCTGAAAGAAAAATTTTAATTTCGTCTTCTTCGTTTAATTTGTAATCTCCCTTTTTCTTTTTACCATTAACTTTTATTTTTCCAATTCTTAACCATTTGTAGATTTCAGAGAGCGTAGCTGAAGGAAAAGTCTTCATAATAGTTCTGTCTATTCGTTTTCCTTTTCTAAACTTCTTTAAAATTATCATTTTCTATTGTTTTAACCTATTCAATTAAGCACAATAACTATTAATAAGAGGTAGGTTTTTGTTAGATTATGAATCTGTTTGAAAATATGCTAGGTGGTGATGAAAGTCTTTTTTTAGAAAGTATGGCTTTAGATGTAGACTATACGCCTCCAGTGATAAAACACAGAGAAGGGGAACAAGGGCATATTGCTAGTTGTCTAAAACCCCTATTCAGTAAACGAAGCGGGAAAAACTTGATAATAACAGGTGTGCCAGGTATTGGAAAAACCTTAGCTACCAAACACCTTCTTGAAGAATTGAAAGATCAAACTAATGATATCAAAACTATCTTCATTAATTGTTGGAAGAAAGATACTCCTTTCAAGATTATTGCTGAAATGTGCCAACAATTAGGATTTAAATTCATTGCTGGAAGAAATACTGATGAACTTACTAAAGAAGTTATTAAAATTTTGAATAAAGGTGCATGCGTAATTGTATTAGATGAAGCTGATAAAATAGAAGACCAACATATCTTTTATTCTATTTTAGAAGAAATATTTACTAAGTGTCTTATTTGTATTACTAATGATGGAGATTGGTTGAGTAAATTGGATCAACGAGTGCGAAGTAGAATGCTTGCAGAAATTGTTCAATTTAAAGCTTACAACTATGAAGAAATTAAAAGCATTTTGCAAGAAAGAGTAAACTATGCATTTGTTCCAGGAGTATTTGATACAGATGCATTTAATTTAATTGTAGATAAATGTTCTGAGATTGGAGATGTTAGGTCAGGATTGTTTTTATTAAAAAATGCTGGTGAAGAAGCTGAAGGTAAATCTAAAAGAAAGATAACTATTGAAGAGGCTAAAATTGCAATTGAAAAATTAGTGGAATTTCAACGAAAAAGTACAAGTCAGCTTGGAGAAGAGGAAGAACTTATTCTTAATTTGGTAAAAAATAATTCTGGAAAGACTAGTAGTAAAATGCATGAGATTTATGCTGTTAATGGGGGCAAATTGGCATATACTACATTTCAAAGAAAGTTGAAAAGTTTAGAAAAAGGTAAATTTGTTACATTAAATAAAGTAAATGTTGGAAAGGGAATGACTACTTCAGTTAATTATGGTGGGCCCGATAACGAGAAGACCCTAGGCGACTATATTTAGCATTTACCGTACTTACCAGGTGTGAGGATTTTTCTTTTAAACAATTGCTTCCTTGTTAGATTATTAACAAAGGAGGTGATGAATATGCAAATAAAATTGGATATTAGTCATGAAAAAATAGAACAAATAACAAGTGAGAGATTATGTAAATTGAATCTGGAAGAATCTAACTTCTATGATCTGGATTTTATTGGGGATCTTGAAGAAAATGATGAAATTATGCCTTGTGAATCAGGATTCATGATGGGATACCTAAGTGCATAAATAACATAATTTAAAAAAGAGTATTTTCTTTTTTAGATTATGAAAATATTATTATTCACAGATATTCATGCAGAAAAAGAATCACTAGATCAAATTGTAGAAAAAAGCAAAGATTGTGATGTGATGGTTTGTTGTGGAGATGCTAGCATATTTGGATCAGGATTGAAAAAAATTATTAAAATATTAGCAAGTTGTAAGAAACAATTATTCATTACCCATGGAAATCATGAAATGATTAGTGAAATGAAGGAGGTTTGCGTTAAAGACAATGTTTGTTTTCTTCATAAAAACTCAGTGGAATTTGAAGGAGTTATTTTTGCTGCCTATGGTGGCGGAGGATTTAGCGAAGTTGATGAAAGATTGGAACAATGGGCATCTAAATTAAAAATAGATTCTGATAAAAAACTAGTTCTTTTTACTCATGCCCCACCATATGATACTAAATTAGATAAACTTCCCCATTTAGGGCATAGAGGATCTAGAAGTGTTAGAAAGGCAATAGATTGTTTAAATCCAGACATATTTGCCTCTGGCCATTTTCATGAAACATTTTTTGAACAAGAAAAAATTGGTAAAACTTTATTAATTAATCCTGGAAATGGCGGCACATTAATCACTCTTTAATTTTCTTAAGAAATAAAAAAATAGAAATAAAAAATTAAGAGAAGTGGAGAGTTAACGTCTCCTTCTTACTGTTTTTCTTTTAGCAGTTTTTCTCTTAACTACTCTTTTCTTAACAGTCTTTCTCTTAACTACTCTTTTCTTAACAGTCTTTCTCTTAACTACTCTTTTCTTTGTAGCAGTTTTTCTCTTAACTACTCTTTTCTTTGTAGCAGTTTTTCTCTTAACTACTCTCTTCTTTGTAGCAGTTTTTCTCTTAACTACTCTTTTTCTTGCAGTAGTTTTTCTTGCAGTTGTTCTCTTAACTACTCTCTTCTTTGTAGCAGTTTTTCTCTTAACTACTCTCTTCTTTGTAGTAGTTTTTCTTGCAGTTTTTCTCTTAACTACTCTTTTTCTTGCAGTTGTTTTTCTTTTAACCGCACGCCTTACTGTTTTTTTTCTCGCAGCCATTTGGTTTCACCTCTTTTTTTATTCATAACGAATAGTATTAGGAACTAATTCCTATATGTTTAAACTATATTTTTCCTTAAATAGCTTTCTGTTGATAGTTTTTTGTAAAAAAATAAGTTATCACTTAAACATAAAGAAAAAAATTAAAGATTTACAAAAATGTTCTTTGATAATTAAGAAAAATATTCTTTTTTACTTCTTCTTTATCTAACTTTTTTAATTCTGCAATTTTATTTATGGTGTTAATTACAAATGAAGGTTCGCTTCGATCTTTATCTTTTGGTGCTAAAAACGGTGCATCTGTTTCTGTTAAAAGATTGCTAATAGAGGTCTTCTGCACAGCACCTTGAAAGTGTTCACTCTTATCAATATTTGCAGGTATAGAGATTAGCCAGCCATTTCCTTCTATTCTTTTAATTAGGCTAAACTTGCCAGAGAAACAATGAAATACTACTTTTTTTATTTTTAGTTCTTCTAATATTTCTATGCATTCTCTTTCTGCTTTTCTTGAATGAATTACAAATGGTTTGTTTAATTCCTTTAATGTTGTTAATGTTTTTTTGAAAAAGTTTACTTGTTTCTCTTGAAGTTCTTTATCTTTTGTTAAATGAAAATCTAATCCTATCTCCCCAATTCCTAAAATCTTATCTTTGTTTTTTTTAATGAACTTAAGTTCATCATCTAGTTCTTCTTCTGACATTTTTTCAATTGTGGTGGGGTAAATTCCTAAAGTGGCATTTAGAATTTCATCTTTCTTTGTTAACTCAAGAACTTTAACATTGGATTCATGATCTGTTCCGGCATTAATTATTGATACCATTCCTGCAGATTTTGCTCTAGCAATTACCTCATCCAAATCAGATTCAAATTTTGGATAATACAAATGGGTGTGTACGTCTACAAACATAAACAGAACTAAAATTGTTTCATTAAATAAGCTTTCGGATTAAACTAAAGCAATTAAAAACATCAAAGGTTTAATTAAAAATAAGAATAGCTTCCATAAGAATGGAGCCATATTAATAAAAATTAATAATAAACAGGTTAGACTTACAATCTTCCAAATTCTGTGAGCCCTTTTCTTCGTAGTTACACTCTCTAGTCCTGTTAAAAACATCCTACCACCATCTACTGGGCCTAAAGGTAATAAGTTGAATAATCCCACTCCCCAGCTTACAATCCATAGCCAGAAGAATAACATGTGGATCCATTGCATTGTAGGTGGCGCAAGTGCCCCATATTTCTCAACAACTGCTTCTTTAGGAATTCTTGCTAATTCAAAATTTGAAACACCCATGAACCCCTTAGATTCATTTTCTGGATTTGCTGCGGCAATAAAAGAAACCGCCCCTTTGTCAGTCTTTAGCTCAACTTCATCTCCAGGTAACACATTAGATGTAGAATTTAAGAAATCTGAAAAATCATTTACTTTTTGATTGTTTAATTCTATAATCTTAACTGGAGTTTCTAATCCTGCATTCTCCATAGGATACCCTTCAATTAAATCATGAACAACTATTCCATCTCCTTCGTAAGCTGCATTATACAATGGCAGCGTTACTTGAGACATTAGTAATATGAATAAAAATCCGGTAAGAATATTTGAAAAAGGTCCTGCTGAAAAAACTGAAAGTTGAATCCTTTTACTTTTCTTACTTAATTGTTTCTCCTCTGGCTCAACAAATGCCGCTAAAATTGGACCGAATAAAGCAAGTCCTGAACTCTTTACTTTTACCTTGTATAATCTAGTATAAATTCCATGTGAAAATTCATGAATTACTGCAATGATTAAGATTGCTAATATCCAATGCATGAAAGATAGTATAGGTAATCCTGGAATAACTTTTAATCCTGGAAGAACTGGTGCAACCGCAGGTGCAGCTCCAGACAGCATTAATAAATCAAAAGTTCCTTTGAATAACCAATAGAAAATAAAACCCATTCCTGCAAAACCAGTTATTATGCTTAAGACTCCAGTTATTCCGAAGGGGATTATGATTAACAATCCAAAGAATAACAACAAGTAACTTACTGTTTGAAAAATGCTTGCTGAATAAACAATACCATAAACTAAAGAGATAATTCCTGCTAAAGTTAAAATTAAACCTGTTTTTTGGACAAATTTATTAGAATCTTTATTTGCAATCTTATCCATTAACTTTAATCCAATTTTAGTCCTATAGATTGCCACTAATTTTCCTTGAAATTGGAATCTGGATTTGTTTTTAGAAATATAAAGAATAATTACGCCGTAAAAAATTAATGCTAATAGTAAATCTATGTTCATGTTTTTTCCTCTTTTTGAAAATTAAGTTAACATCTATTTAGCAGTTTTAATCTTTCTAAGTGCCCTAAATTCTCTTGAACCGCAGCCTCTACATTTTACTGCTCTTAATACAACCTTAGTTGCGGATGTTCTTTGTTTAGACTTACATCTCTTGCATACAAAGATTCCTTTTACTGTTCTATTTTCTGCTGCTGGAAATTTTCTTGCCATTTTATTCTTTCTTAACTTGTTTCATAACCTTATCTTTTAAGATTACCCAATAAATTACATTTACTCCATCTTTAACATCATCTTTTAATTCTTTAGGAATTTTTAAATCGAAGGTTTCGAATGATTTTAAATCCATAATGCTTGCTGAATCATCAGTTACTGAGATTACTTGTGCAGTTTCTTTATCAATCATAGGACTTTCCATTTTATCGTGATTTGGTTTAATAAATATCTTTTTTTGCCCATCCATCATAGCTACTGCTTCAATTCTTGATTTTGCATGACCATGCTTTCCAGGTCTAGAAATCTGTATGCTTTTTACAGTACATGCGACTCCATCCACTACCACATAACTTCCAATTTTAAGATTACCAACTTCAATAGGTTTTGTATTCATAAACCAAAAGTCATTACTGGGATTTATAAGTATTTTGTTTAATGTGTGAAAAAAACAATGTTTAAATAGGGAGGGCAATAAATTATTACGAAAATGGTAATAAAAAAAGGAGATTTCGTTGAAATCGATTTTATTGGAAGAGTAAAGGAAGGTAACCACATATTTGATTTAACTAAAAAAAGTGTTGCTGAAAAAGAAGGAATTGTTAATAAAAATGCAGCTTATTCTCCTAAAATTATTTGTGTAGGAAATGGCGACGTAGTAAAAGGATTAGATAATTTTCTTGAAGGTAAAGAGATTGGCAAAAAATATGAATTTAATGTTAGTATAGAAGAAGGTTTTGGCAGGAAAGATGCAAAGCTGATTAAAATGTTATCTTTGAATGTTTTCAAAAAACAAAACTTAAGACCATTTCCAGGATTACAAATAG
>Ga0209559_1001102_pt1 | contig 13209 bp, 22 predicted proteins | sample SaaInlV_110m_DNA_FD_184677 | JGI IMG/M metagenome (GOLD analysis project Ga0209559, IMG submission 184677) | Marine microbial communities from expanding oxygen minimum zones in the Saanich Inlet - Saanich Inlet SI074_LV_165m_DNA (SPAdes) (version 2) | ecosystem: Environmental > Aquatic > Marine...
CATTCCTAGCTCTTCGAACTGTAGCCATATTTCCCCCACCCTATAAAATGAATTTATTAGTAATTGATACTACTGAAGGCTCTTTCTCAAATAGCTTTGGGATCTCAGATTCCGATAAACGTATGCTACCTCCAATTCGGATGAGCTCAATTTCTCGATCATTAATAATTCTCCTTAGCGTTTTTTCAGATATCTCAAACATCATTGCTACTCTTTTAATTGAGTAGTATTGCTCAAAGGAGCCTTCCTCTGTTATTCTTATACCTGATTTATTCATGTTTTCATTCTAGTTAAAAACGTACCAATGTGGACAAAATGATATTTGTCTCAACATCGGTACGCTTTAGATTAGATTATGAAGATAAATCTTCACTTAATAATGGTTGAGATGTCAGGAATTTCTTGTTAAAACCTTTATCCCAAGGAAATTTATCAGATTCATCTGGCCAGAAAAGCTGCATTACGGTTGGTGGAATCTTCAACGATCGGTAAAACCATATAAAGTAACCCAGATAATCTCCATAGTTCGAAATATCCATCTTTTTGACCATGAATTTCTGAGATGATATCTTTATGTAATCATCACTCTCAATAAACCTTTGACCATTTTTAATTTCTGCCCCAAGTTTATTAATAATATTTTTCCCTGCTCCAATTGGTAGGCCCATTAGTATGATTTCCGGATGTTCATAAGAATACTCTAAACCAATTGTAAAGCCATAATCAGGCTGTAGACCCTCTGAATTAATCCAGACAATGTGGAAGCCATATTCTTTAACATCTGTTAAGACTCGGTTATCATGAGCATCTTCAGCCAACGGAAGTTTAAACCCTTTTAAATGTGATCCAAATGATGGCTTCGAGTCAGACAGAATTGCTGTGATATCAGCAATATTTGGATTAGTTGAAGATTCAGGGGTATTAGAATAGATATCTCTCTCAGAATATTCTTCTGAATAATTCAATTTCATTTTCCTGTCTTTAACAGAGATCTCAAGTATTCCAAATCCAAAACGTTTTGCTTCAAATTGTAGAAATTCCGCAATCTTGCCATTGCTTGCCATTCGGTCACCAGGAAAAGTATAGAGATCCCAACCAATATCAAATACACCGTTTCGCAGGAAGGCTAAATGCTCTTTCAGGCTATGTTCAACAACTATAAATGGATTCAAAGTTTGTTCTAGTCGTATTAGATTATCTATATACTCTATGAAACATTCCCTACTTCCTGAATGTCCTGGAAAAATGTTTATACCATGTCGATTGATTGATTCGTAGAATTGATTTATTAGTTCTATTCTTTCATCTGGTGCATCACAGATCATATTTTCTTCATTAAATGGAAGAATATTGCTATATGCCCTGTTTCCAAGATTCCCATCCATGAATAATTCTTCCATGAATGCCCGTGACTCCGAAGATACTTTATCTTTTTGAAATCGCTGTTCCAATGTTTCTATCATTATTGCTGATTCTATTTTATTCTTCATTATTTCTCCTTTTTTATTATTGTTTATAAAAGACTTCTAACAAAATCCCGTATAGCTGCAAACAAACCATAAATAGTGCAAAATCCGCATGATGCCTCAAGAAAGAATGCACACAATCCATTGGTCCAATTTTCTGATGATTCCAACTGAGTTAATTCTGCATCTCCAGTTTCGTTTTGTTCATCAACATCTTGGTTAGAAATTTCAAATCCTATTTTTCTCATTATAAACTCCATTTTGATTTGTATTTTTTTTGAATTGATTTTTATGTTTGAAGACTATGGGGCAGGCAACATTATATTGCCTGCCCACTTTGCTGGTTTACTGCTGTTCAGTTTCCTCATCACTTTTGTTTAATAGGATGACTCGTTTTCTCAGCTCATCTTTATTTGCGTTGAGTTTCTTGAGGAAGTTAGTCCATCTTCTTTGTTCAGAAATTCCCTCAAATGCATCTAGTGGATTATCAGAAACCCCCAGTTTCTTTAGTGACTCGATATGGCTTTTTACAAGAACAGTGTTTTCATCAAGACTTTTTCTCAATCGGATAATAGCCCGGGGTTCATGCATTTTCTTGATACTTGCAGTTCGTGTGATCAGCTTCTTTACAGACTCTTCAAGTTTTTTTACAACTTCCTCTTGAGCCTTTTGGTCTTCAGTCTGATGATCTTCCAGAACTTGATCATCAGTTGTTGTTGATTGCATTTCTGCTGTTGGTGTGGTAACATCATTCATTTGATGTGCCCTTTCTGTTTTTGGGTCAAACTGGCCATCTCCGCGAGACCAGTTATTTGAGTATCTTTGCGGAGATTTTTTAACATTATTTTGCAGCTTTGCTAAATTTCTTCTTCGCCACATTGTAAATAGATTTAGCACCTTTTCCGGTAGCAGCTCCAGCACCAGCACCTGCCGCGGCTCCAGCTGCTCCAATTACCGCTGTTCCACCAGCCATACCACCACCACCAACTATTAGTGCACCATTACCAATTGCAGCAAGAGATGCATTTGTTAGGGAAGCTCCACCCAGTGTGCTTATCAATGTGCCAGTTGTTGCAGTTGAGCCTAGTAATCCTGCTGCACCTGCGGATGCGGCAATTACAGGAGCTGCTGCAAGAGCAAATGGTGCAGCGATAATTGCCCCACCAACACATATAATGGCTACATTGTGTTTCTTGATAAAACGACCGGTTGATTTGAGTATGTTTATTGCTTTCATGTCATTTTCCTTTTTTGTTTTTTTCGATTGTTGATAATCTCTTATCCACAGGATTATCAAATAACTGCTGCAAGTTAGGGTAAGTATTTAGGTGGTTTTGAGTCTTAAGACTGTCTTAAGACAATAATGTATAATGGGGTAGGAACTACTGTTTTTGCGTTGGGATTACTTGATTCCAATAATGGAATCTGATTCTACATGAAGACGAAAAAGTTTAATATGTAATAGATTTAAACCATGGATTGGAAAATTGACTTCTGTGAGGGTTGAGGTTCAAGATTTATAGGGTAGTAAGTTGTTGTATTGAAAAATAGAATAATTTTCAAAGTGGGTGTAGAATATCTTCAAATTCTTATGAAGTCTACTGTACTAAAAACATGGGGATTAGTAAAATCTTTGCTTCATTAAACCTTCTAAGTGAATGCAAAGTTAGATAAGTTTAAAAGAAAAAGTATTTATTGCAAATACAGAGGTTGAACTCAGATTTGGCAGTATATTGGTGGATTAATACATTTTTTGTTACGATTCAGTTTTTTCAATCCACTTTAAATAATCATCGTTTCCATACTCAAGTAATTCAATTCTTGGTCCTGATAAAATAACAAATTCTTCACGAGGTGTTATCTCAATAATGCCATTTTTGAACCATCTCTTGAAATATTTATTAATTTCAGCCTTCATATCTGATCGAGATTTTAGAGGGCGTTCCTGTCCCATTATTACTTTAACCCAGCCCGTCATGAATCTATTAAATTTAACATATTCTGGGCAGAATGATTGTATCTCCTCAGTTGACAAGGAATGAGTAGATTTTAGTCCGATAGTTGAATCTGAATTACTTAGCCAAGCAAGATAGTATAAAAAATCAAATGATGCATTTCTCATAGATTGCAACACATGTTCATTGCCACTATCATCATAATATATTATAATATTTATTTGTCTATTGTTATATCTTAGTCCTGGAATAAGTATAATACAATTTTTCTTTCCCTTTGGGTCATCTTTGGAATATTGATCTACAATTTGTATGAAGGCGTTTTGAATTGTTGCTTGAACTATTTCTTCCAGTTTTCCCTCTTGTGAGTATAGATTCATCCTATCTTCAGTAGAATTTGGAAAATTTTGGCTAAAGATTTCCCTGCATATCAATGCAAACTTATTAATAAAAATAATACCATCGGTGCCAATTGAAAGTGCTTCATATGAGGTTTTAGTTAGTTCATCCTCATTGAAGTGACTTTCTAGAATATCTGAGAATATTTCCATTGATTTGATAAGTGCTGACTGCGGTCCTTTATTTAACTCATCTTCTGCTATTATACCGGTGCAATATTCAAAAATTGATAATTCTTCTATACTAATTGAATTGTCTTCTAAAAATTTCGGATAGTTTGATTTAAGATTCTCATATTTTTCACCAGAATGATATCTAATTAGAAACCGAATAAAATTTTCTGAATATTTATCATCAGGCAAAGAATCAATCGATTCATCAACTCTATAATTTTTAGATACAATATCAGCTGTAATGTGGATTTTATTTCGACCGGAATAATTTATAAAAGTATAACAATTAAATTCAGGAAGATATGAATGTAAAATTCCTTCTGTCAAAAAATATATATTTTCCAATGAGTATGGCTCTATAATAAAATGAACATATATTCCACCAAGTGGGAGTTCAATTGTATTATCATATTGTCCTAATTTATATTCATCCATTATGCTCTTGATTCCGACATTTTCTTCAGTAAAAATATCTTCCCAAATATTGCTAAACTTCCAGCCATGTTTTAATTGTCGAGAATATTTTTCCCAGCTAACAAAATAATCAAAATTACAAGCGATATCAAAATTTAAATCAACTCTGAATTTTAATTTATTAAAACTCGAGATATACAATTCGTTTATGAATTTTAAATATGAATTGAAATATGCATCACCAAGCAGAGTCCTTAATTCTTTCTTTGAAATATTCATTTTTACCTAAATAACTGTGATTATAATTATAACATAGTATCAAATATACAATTCTATCGTTTTTGAGACAAATTGGTTTAATGGTCCACATAATTAAATTAGTCTTAAGACCGTCTTAAGACACTAATTTCAACAACTCCATCACTTCTGAATTTTATATAACTAATTGAAATAATTCGGTATAAGAACTATGTCACATGAAACAACTCTTAATTAATTAATGAAGAAAGGAAATAACATGGCAACAATTATTCTGAGAGCAGGAAAATTCGTTCAAGCAGGTACAATAATCTTGCAGGCCTTATCGCTGATAGTAACCATCACAGAGACTGTAACCAGTAAGGCCAAAGATTCAAGCCAAACAGTCGAAAGTGATGGACCCGAAGACGAGCAGGACCAGTAGCAATAACGTGAAGGTCCCTGCAAAAGCAGCACCATCAAGTATCGTTGATGTCTCTTTAAAACACATCCTGATAAGTTTTACCGCCCTGTTTGTGGGCACTACTATTACAATATCTGGGATTGTTATGTTGAGAGATTTTGCCAAATATAAACGGCAACAAGCCTTACTTGATGGTGCCATTCGAATGATAAATACATTTAAAATTCAAGGAGAAGGAGAAGAAATTGGAAAAGAAAGATAACGGCGATGTGGTTATTGATAAAACAACAATCGATATCGCCAAGGAAATACTCATAACAGTGGGACTGGTATTTGTCCTGACAAGGGTTGTCCACTGTCTATTACTCCCTGGCTGTTACAAGTCCCATGAGTGATGTGAAACTCCGAATACGATTCAACGGTCCAGCGATAGCACAAACTGCTGCTGTGATATCAAATGGGGTTGTATTGGCTGCCAATGTCTATTTGTTAACCTCAAATATTCAGCAGACAATCCAATCAAAGAAACAAGCAAGAGTCTCAGACTCTTTGCAGACTGCAGTTGATGTTGCACAATCGTTTGGATCGTTGACCAAACTCATTACCGATATAGTTGAAAAGAACCATGTCAAGAACAATACGGATCTATAGCCCTGAGGAAAGGCGTTTCCTTGAGGATTCTCTATACTGTACTTATTGTGGGAATAGTAATGCTTTTCAAATAGATCTTAAACTAAAACATCTTCTAAAATCAGAATCCGGATGTGTATCTGTTGAACTGTTAAAATCATATTCTGATCGAGTAATGAATATCATAAAAAACAATGTGGACAAACTTCTTGAAAAAGGATTTGAGGGCAAACCGAGGTTCAGATGTGCAAATTGCAATGAGGATCAGTCCCTTGACCTTCAAGGTAGAGTATATGACTACTGTTCTTACAATTTTTGTCCTGGTTGCTTCACATGTGGGATTTGGATTGAGAAAGATGATCTGATTAATATGTGCACCGAATGTATTACAGATAAAGATGGAGCCATCGATGATGAGGAATGCATTTATAACTGTCCCAATTATGATAACGGGTTGACAGAGGTAATGGCACATTATGATCTAAATCTTGAGGATATTAAGAAGGATATTGGCTACTGATTAACCAGAAAATACAATATAAAAATACTAGCAGGCAGGGCATAAAAACTCTGCCTGTTTTGTTTTAAGAAAGGAGGTTGTTTGTGCAGCTCATATGCCATGATTGTTGGAATTATTCCTATTTCGAAGCGGATGTTGAAACTCTGAGAGAGTTAAAAGCAGGTAACGGACAACTGATTGTTCAGGATACAAAATTTGAAGATTTTAATTATAGCGAGTCCATGCTCAGAGACAATCTGAATGATATTGTGCAGTATGTAATAAAACAAAACGGAGCAGCACTCATCTGGGATCCGGAATCTGAAAGTTATCAAAACAATTATATAAGTTGTGCCAAATGCGGGTCAAAGAAGGTGACAAAACCTTATAGCCTATGGCATTCGAATAGACATCAATCACTTGATAAAGAGCTATTAGCAAACCAAAAAGAATTTACCGAGCTCAGAAAGGAGAAAAAATATGCAGATAGATTGCCTGTCCTGTGGAAAGAGCAATGAGTTTTTACTCCCTTTATGGGTAGTTACAACTTTCAAATTTAATGAAGACGATACGTTGTCAATCCTTCATGTAAAACCACTGGAATCATTAGAAGACAAACTTACAGATCACAAATCTCTCCGTGAGATCAGTTGCAAAGAATGTGGCTCCAATGAAATTGACATAGTATTTAATGAATATGAAAATCAGGATGATGACGAAGTATCAGCATTGGAGGGATTATGAATAGCTACAGGGATATGATCACGGCAAAGATTAGAGATGCAGTCAACCAGTGGCTAGATAAGTTGAAGAAAGAAAAACCTGAGCTTCAACTCACAAGGCAATGGAAGATACAGTTTGATAATGGGTTTATACCTGGCCATGCCAGTTTACCAGTTGTTACTGCTTCAAGGAAAGGTAAACACCTTATTGCTGAGGTGGGATTTATTGTACCGGAGAATTTAGAAATTGAACTTGATGATTTAGAATTATCCCTTTTGGATGAACCATTCAAACAGAAGAGACAACAGGTCGTCCAACCTGCTATTGATCAACCTCTTGGCGTTTTGAACGATATCATTGTTGGCGTTAATAACTTCTTGTCGGAACTCAGTTTTACTTCTATTCCAGGGCAGGCAGTTAAGAAAGTAAATCTAACACCATCTCCGCAAATGATTAACAGGTTGAAGGTTAATGCTAGTACATATGATCAGCAAGACATCGGTGATGTGCGGAAGCAGATCCGTGCGAGCAACATGCTGCCGGAGTGGTTAAGGTCTATAAGTAATAGGGAGGTTTTCGATACGCTGGTAGATAAAATCGCTGAGGGATATGTCCAGTATTCCAAAACTTCAAATGTCACACTCCCAGAATTCTTCAAGCTGTACGAAGACTATCTGAAGAAAGAAGGCAAACTCTTTGACTATTGTAAATACAAAGCTCAAGCAATAGATCTGGATGAAAACAATGGTCAATGTCTTGAGAGCTACTGCAGTAAAAAACCATTTAATAAAAGATGTGATCAGGCTATTACAAAGTTTGGCAAAAAATAAAGGAAAGGAGCCATGAAGAATAATCTAATAATAAATACGTCTGAAAAAATTGAGGTAGATGTAGAAGACTTTAAGATGGATTGCTTGGATGATGAAAAAAATTACACAGTTGCCAAGATTAAACTTTGTAGAGATATCAAGAACGACAAACCGTTACTGTTTTATTCACAGGATCTAACAAGAAACTTCCGTGGTGAGACAGATTCCTTTGGTAAGAAACAGATCCTAAAAGTCTTTACACCTTCCAATCATGAAGCAGTAGCTGATGTGACATTGACAAAGAAGTTTGAAGACACTGTTCTTGCTCACAGAAACAAGATAAAGGACTATAGCCCGATGACAGATATTTCTTCACATAATATGAAACTCTTTATGGATGAGGGTACTGCCGAGTTTGTCTCGGACATCGGTATAAATGTGGAGGGCTTATCAGAAGATTTTTCCGAGATGGAATCAGTGGAAGCTACACCGTTTCTTGATGACATTTCTGTCGATGCGACAAAGTTAAAGGAAAAACTGTTTTTTCTGAAGGAGAGGATGACCGTTGTAAAAGACCAGATGGCTGATACATTTGAGGAATATTCTGATCCACGTAGGCTATCTGACGATGAGTTTGCATTATGTTTGACCAGGGAGAGCATCCCTGATGGACTTGTGCAGAGGTATCTGGAACTGAAAGAGCAGATTGATCAGGTGAAAGGACAATTAGGTGAAGTAAATACAGTTGTCTTTCGTGAGACTGCTACAAAGATAAAATTACCAGAAAGGATTAAAGGTTATGATTTATTCAGGTGAGTTTCTGTCTGCAGCCTGGTTTGAGATCTATAAGCAGGTTCTTGTGCAGAATGAAAGACTTGGTGATCAACAGATGAAATCAGAACAGCTCACAGCCGTTGCTACAACGATATTCATCCAGGCTGGACAAAGAGGTTTTTTGAAACCGGCACCCATTGATGCTTTTACCAGGGAGCTTCTGAAGATAACGGGAAAAGTAAAGGATCGGCAGATTCAAAAATCAATCTATGAATCGGTAAAAGTTCTTGCTGGTAGTAATGGTGTAAAGGGAGTTGTATGAATCAAATATCAGACGCAGATCTAGAACTTGAATACCGTAAAAGGTTCTCAGTTCCAGAAGGTGAAATCATTTCTGATTCGGCAACTGCTGCTAAACATTTTACAGCGGTTATTGGTGATAGAATGACAGAGAGGGAATGTTTCTTAGTGATGCTTTTAAATGGCAGAAATCAGCTTGTTCATACCGAAGTACTCTTTGAAGGAACTTTGACTTGTTCAGTTGTCTATCCTCGTGAGATCATTCGGCTGGCCATTAAACATAATGCAGCAGCTGTTCTTGTAGGACACAATCATCCAAGCGGGAACCGCATGGATTCTTCGGATGATAGGGCAATAACTTCGAAAATAAAGAAGGCTCTTAAAACTGTAGACATCAATTTTCACGATCATGTCATTGTTGTACCTGGCGGGGATTACACATCGTTTGCAGATAAGGGATTAATCTAATTAAAGAAAGGAAGGAGTTATGCCAGTTTATACTTTTGCCTGTCCGAAATGTGGACTGGCAGTAAACAAAGTTTCACAGGTTCGTGACGCTTCACCGGAGTGTCCGTATTGCAAACTGGATATGGATAGGCGGATAAAACCATGTGCAGGGATAATTTTTAAAGGAAGTGGTTTTTATCAAACAGATTATGCAAAAAATAAACCAAAGCAAAGGAGAAAAATATGCGAATAGGTTTTCAGTTACCGGATGCTGAAGAAGTAGAACCGGAAGTAGGTGCTGCCGATCCTGATGATGCAGGACCACCATTTCATGAGGGTCTTTTCGACTTCTTGCTAGAACATTGGATCAGATTTGCTACAGTTTATGGGTCATATGCGGCAATTCGCGATTTGATAAGATGTATCTGAGGTGGAGGAAGGGACCGGTTAAAAGCTAGTTCCTTTCTTTAAACTAAAATTCGAAATGCTAGTTACATCTACATATGAATAGACTTCAAGGATTAGAGGATTCAAACTCTAATTGCAATTGAGCTTTGTATTTTACAGTTTCATAACTCTCCATTTTTTCCGGAGAAAAAGACAACTTTTTATTTCTTATCTTGCGCATTGTTAAAATATTATCAGGATCTACAATTGTAAAGAATATGTGTTTGTTATGAATATATATGTTGCTGTATTTGCCTTTGAATATATCTCCATTGTTTATTAATGTATCTGCAAATTCTGTTTGGACTGTTCCTTTTATTGCTAGAAAACATTCGACATAAAAAATGGAATCCGAATAATTTGCATATATAATATTTGGAGGTAAAAACCATCCTTTGCTCCCAAAATATAATCCTTCTTCAACATCGGAATTGGTTTGTAGTGCAAATATATTTGAAATTAATAACATCAGAATTATAACGATTTTCATAAATTTCCTTTTTTGTGTTTCCTCAAAAACGATTGGAAATCACCGTCTATATTTAAGAGTGCGTTTTCCACCTGAACGATGAAATGGGCAGGGACGGACTCTCACCATCAGAAAATACGCACTTCTTGGCACACCATTGAAAGTTAGACCGTGCCTATATTTCATGTTTAGATTTTAAATCCCTGATAACAAAATCTATCGGATCATTTACATCTTCTGATAATAGTTCATCCGGTAAAATTCCATGCTCATCAATAGGGTTATCAGGTAATCTTCTTGATCTCGAAATTGGAATACATAACATATAATGTCTCGATGGTAACGCTCGAGGTCCCACATTGGAGTAATCAAGACATCCTGATGTTGGAGTGCCAAAAAGTTTTACCTTTTGGCTTTCTTTGGCAAATAACAGAAATTGCTCAGTTGAACTTCCACATTGTCCGTCAATTAGAATTCCAACCTTTTCAGGTTTCGGATATACTTCCGGATATGTGATCATCCTGTCTGGCCAAATACTAACAAATTCATCTGGGTGTGATTTCATCAAGTTGATAGTAGATTCAAATTGTTCTCTTCCACCTTCCGGAATACCTGCTTTCTCGTAATAATTTATCAAAAATTCTATATTGCCCTCAGATGCAAGAAAATCAGCACCAATCTCATCAACAGGATGTGTATACAATAACGGGCATAAAATTTCGTATGTATGATCAGTTCCTCCAGAATTTCCACGAATATCAATAATGAGTATTGAGGAGTCGCAAATTTTTAATCTATTTTTATCTATCAATTGATCTAGTGGTTGTTTATAGCACGATAAGAAACTTGGAATTTTAAGTATTGGAATTTCTCTAATGGTAAGATCGAACGAGGGATTAAGCCTGCTCAACTTTTGTCCTTTTTTTGGATTTTGTTCTTGGCTAGATTTAACAATGCCTAAGTGATTATCAGAAAAGAATTCAATAAAGATTTTAAATTTTTGTAGCACTTCTTTTTTAGAATATGTTTCAGCAACTTCGTCCCTTATCAAATCTTTTAACTGAGAGAACTCTGCTTCTCGCCCGTTAGTCTTGTCAAAAAACCCAGCATAATTGAATTGGAGCTCCTGCACTATTTTGTCAAAATCAATAATTGCATTTTCATTCATAGCTTTAGTTCACCGTATAATATCCTTGTGGTCTAATGCGTATCAGCGGTTAAAATGAACGCATAGTGGGTATTTTGATCTGTCTGCATGCGCTTGTTATAAGACACTAGATCCACACATCATTTTCCGCGGAAAGCTCGCTACCTATGTCCCCAGTGTTCTTTACTCCACGTGGCTCAATTAAAAGCACTTTTACTTCTTCTTCGGCATAGGGTTTATGCTCGACACCTTTAGGCACAACAAACATTTCCCCATCAGATAGTTCTACATGGCCATCCCTGAAATCTATTCGCAGCTTTCCTTCCAAGACTATAAATGTTCCATCCGTGTCATCGTGGTCATGCCAGACGAAATCACCTTGAGCTTTTACAACCTTGAATTGATAGTTATTCATCTCTGCAATAACTTTAGGTGTCCAGTGTTCGTCAAAGAGAGAAAGTTTGTCCTTAAAGTTTAGTGCCTTGTAATTCATGATCCTCCTTAAACCTTGTAGCGCTTCACAATAACTTGTGCCGAGGTGGGGTGGGTTGGATGTTTAGTTTTCATCATTCTTATATTTCTTGTTTTCTCGTTTATCATAGTCTTTTCCCTAAAAATCTTGGTCTTTAGCCTAAAGGTAGTGATAGTTAGGTGCACACATCATGGTTGATATTGAGCACAATAACCCTCGAATGTTTCATCGTCGATGATATATACTATCCGTTCCCCAGCGCCGCCAACCATTTCCTCAAGACTATGGGCCGTGATTTCTACTTGTGTCAGACTAAATTGCCATCTAGAAAAAATCTCTAAATCATAATCATGTTCTAGATACCCTTCAGCCTCAAGGATATCTGTACCAGAAGGCCATGTAGAATAGACATTTTGATAAATGATTGCCGCAGCCAGTACATCGAGGATCCTATCCTTTGCTTCCATCACAAATTCACAATTCATCTGATCGACCCAATCTTCATCGTGACAGAACCCGCTGTAAGTATCAGAGTATTCAAGATAGTGAACGACTTTCCCTTTACCGTACTGCATGGAGTCGTCACTACGAGCAACGATAGTATTGTCTATAATTTCAAAATGCCAGTTCTCAGAAATAGATTCATTTATGTCAAGAAGACCCAAATCTTCATAATAGGATATGTCAGAGGGTCTATTTCCATAAATTTCCTCATACCCTAAACTGACTATTCGTATCAGGGCAATGGTACTATCAACTTGAACGATCTCCTGGGTGCAGTCAGAATAATCGTGGTTATTACCATCCTGACCATATCCTTCGAATATACCATCGTAAATATTGTAAGATAAGATATCATCAGTACTGGGGTTGGTTGCTATGATCATGGAGGGTAAAGGAGGTGATTGAATATTGAAGATTAACTCAAACTCCCAATTTTCTTTGATCGAATCTGCAATCTCCACAAAGCCAATCTGTTCGAGATATTGAATGTACTGTGGTGGGTAATTATAATACCATTTATGATAAATAGTACCTCTTAGAATGTCTAGTATTGCGTTTTCAATTTGGTAACAGTCTGCACAATCGCTATCGGAAGGATCAGAAATATCACTATTGCATGAGACCAGGATTACTGCAATAAGCAAATATGCGAAAATTTTCATGTTAACTCCTTTCATTAGAAAAAGATAAATACGTTTCGTTTTGATGAGTGTCAAAATGAATAAAAGTTGTCTCAAATGATACGGAGATTAAACATGCAATTCAATTTGCATGATTAAGATAGAAGGAAACCCTTGCATCTAACCGTAATCTATGTTTCGCTGCAGGCAAAGTGACTAAATTCTCAATATAGTAACAAAATAATTAAAAAAAGGAGAATTTCTCATGTCATACAAATACCTGCAGCAAAAGAGAGAGTA
>Ga0209559_1001105_pt1 | contig 13197 bp, 13 predicted proteins | sample SaaInlV_110m_DNA_FD_184677 | JGI IMG/M metagenome (GOLD analysis project Ga0209559, IMG submission 184677) | Marine microbial communities from expanding oxygen minimum zones in the Saanich Inlet - Saanich Inlet SI074_LV_165m_DNA (SPAdes) (version 2) | ecosystem: Environmental > Aquatic > Marine...
AATATATACAAAATATATACACAAAATATCTAAAAGCAAAATAAAGCTATAAATAATCTTTCTTTTTTTAAAAAAATCATCATAATATAGATATATTTAAAATATATAACTCAACTATGTTAAAAATATTGATAGTAGAAGATAATGAAATTCTTTCAAATAATATTTCTAAATATTTAGAATTGGAATGAATAAAATCAAAACAGCTTTTTTCATGAGAAAAAGTTACTTTTGAACTTGTTTCAAATGATTATGATTTAATTATTCTAGATTTATGATTATGAGAAATTGATTGATTAGATGTTTGTAAAAAAATTAGGGATATATGAAAAAATATTCCAATATTGATTTTAACGGCTAGAAATACAATAAATGATAAAAAACAAGGTTTTAATAAATGAGCTGATGATTATTTAACTAAGCCATTTGATTATGAGGAGTTAATTCTTAGAATAAATGCTTTGGTAAGAAGGAATTTTACTGTAAAAAGTGATAATGTAATTATCTGAAATATAGAAATAGAGATAGATACTAAAAAAGTAACAAAATCTTGAAAAAATATACGTCTAAGCCAGTTAGAATACGAATTATTTTTATATTTGATTCATAATAAAACAAAAGTAATATCAAAAAAAGAACTACTTGAGAAAGTTTGGTGAGAATATGATGATTTTTCTATGTCTAGAACAGTTGATGTTTATATAGGATATTTAAGAAAAAAATTATGAAAAAAGATAATAGAAACAATCAGATGACAATGATATGTTATTAATTAATATATAGAATGGATAATTATTGACTTTTAGAAAAATATAGAAAGAAATTGAGTGTATTTTTTGCTCTATTTGTACTATTTTCATTTTGGATAATACAAGCTATTTTTCTGACCTTTGAATATTTACCTCATAATGCATGAGTTGAAAAAGTTTTAGAAAAAAAATTCTCGTGAGTTGCAAACATATTAAAAAATTATGAAGCATATTTAGAAAAAATAAATAACAAGGATAGAACATTGTGAAAAATTTTAATTAAAACACTTGAAAATGTAATTGTTTATGAAAATTGTGTTGCTTGAATATGTGAGGAAACTCTTATAAATAATATAGATGATGGAACAGATTTCAGTAATTCTACCGACAAACAACAGTTTTATGATAGTTGAGAATATAAATATCTAAAAAAGAGTTTTTTATTTGATGGTATTGAATACAAGGTTATAATTAAAACCTATAATGAATATGCTTTTTCAAAAATTTTTAGTTTTTACTTATATTTTCTACTTTTTTCTATACCTTTTGCTTTATGATTTTATTTTTTATGATATTATTTTGTAGGAAAAAATTTTAGACCAATTAGGGAAACTATTTCGAGTTTAGAAGATTTTACAGCTAATATAAATCATGAAATTAAAACACCTATTACAGAAATTGTTTCTAGCTTATCTTTATCTAAAAAAACAAAGAAATATGAGGATGCTATAGATCAGAGTTTAACATCATTTAAAAAATTAACAAAAATTTTAGATTCAATTCTATGAATAGTGCAAATTGTGGATTCTACATACAAGAAACAAAAATTTGATTTATTAAAAGAAATAAAAAACATAATAAAAGATAATTCAAAAAAGATAGCTAAAAAACAAATAGTTATTAAAACAAATTTTCCAGATAAATCATATTTTTTGAAATTAAATAAAGAACATTTTGAAATATGTGTATGAAATATATTAAAAAATGCTATAAAATATTCTAACAAAGAATGAATAATAGAAATTTATTTCAAAGAATGACTTCTAGAAATAAAAGATTATTGAATTTGAATAAGTAAAGTAAATTTAAAAAACATATATAATAGATATTTTAGAGAAAATTATACAAAAGAAGAATGATATTGACTTTGACTTGCTTTAGTGAAAAAAATAGTTGATATTAATTCATGGAAGATTATAATTAAAAGTCAAAAGAGGAAAACTGTTAGTTGAACAAAGTGAACTAGAGTAAAAATATTATTCGATATAAAAAATATATAATGAAAAAACTCCTTTACATTTTTTTATCCATACTATTTATGTCTTCTTGCTCTAACCCTTTAGATTTTAGGGAAAAAGCAAGTATAGAAGACATAAATCTAGATATTGATGAGATTATAATAGATATAAATGAGGATAGTTTGTTAGATCAAACCACTGAAGAAGATATAGATGATTTAATTGATATATTGTTCGATACAAATATTGATTAATTCTTACACATTTCTTACATTCAATTTTTATACTAAATTTACTTATATAATAATGTTACAATGAGACATATATTCAAACAAATAATTACATTCCTAGTTTTCTTTTTAGTTATATCTATATGATATGCTAATTTTAGCTATGCCGATTCAAATGAAGAAGAGAATAATTCATCTTATTCAGAAGAAGAAAAAGACGAAGAAGAAGACGAAGAAAAGGATGAAGAAGAAAAAGATGAAGAAAGAGAAGATGAAGAAAGAGAAGATGAAGAAAGAGAAGATGAAGAAAGAGAGGATGAAGAAGAAGACGATGAAAGAGAAAATGAAGAAAGAGAAGATGAAGAAGAAAAAGACGATAAAAGAGAAGATGAAGAAAGAGAAGATGAAAATCAAGAAGAAGAAAAAGATGAAGAAGATGAAGAAAGAGATGATGAAAATCAAGAGGAAGAAAAACAAAGACAAAAAGAAGAAATTAAATATATAGAAAAAAAATTAAAAATAGAAGAAATTAAAGAAAAAAAAGAGGATAGAAAAGAAACCAACTCAACAACAATATACTCTGAAAAAAGAAAAGAAGTATTAAAAGAAGCCTCTAGCGCATTTGAAAAAAGAAAAAATGAATTGATAAAAAATTATAATGATGGTAAGATTTCACAAGAAGATGCTAAAAATACATTACTAAAGGAAAAAGTAGTTTATATTGAGGCTTGAAAGAAAAGATTAGAAATAGAGAGAGAAAAAATAAAAAATGATAAATATGAAAAATTAAGAAATCAAATAAAAGAAAAATTAGATGATAAACTTAAAGTTTTTGAGAAATTATCAACAGAAAGAAAAAATGGTTTATATAATAAGGTATTAGAAAAAATAGATGAATGATTAAATTGAACTAAATTATCAGATAAACAAAGATTATTGTATAATATTTTGAGAGATGTATTTAGTGACTTATTAGAATAATAAAAAAATAATTTGGAAATTTCCAAATTATTTTTTTATTATCTTACAATTTTCTTACAATAATAGATTATATTAGACACGACTTATTTATATATAAAATAATATTTTACATATTATAAATTATATATAAAATAGCTTATGTATTTTATATTTTTATATTTTTATTATGAGAAAGATTATAGCATTGTTTGTAGTTACTATTTTAGTTAGTTTATCAAATGTAGTTGCAGCTGAAGATACTACTACTGTTGAAGATAGTTCAACATGAACTGTTATTGATGATGGTTGAGTTGTTGTAGAGGAAGATGATGAATATAACGAAGATGATGACGATGATTCAAGTGAAGATGATGATGAATATAACGAAGATGATGACGATGATTCAAGTGAAGATGATGATGAATATAACGAAGATGATGACGATGATTCAAGTGAAGAAGATGATGAATATAACGAAGATGATGACGATGATTCAAGTGAAGATGACGATGAATCTAACGAAGACGATGACGATGATTCAAGTGAAGATGACGATGAATCTAACGAAGATGATGAAGAAAATGAAGATGAATTTGTATGAACATATGTTGAAAGAATGCAAAATCATTATGTAGCTTCATTTAATAAATTAAGAGAAGAATATAAATCTAGAATGTGAGATAAAAAATGAGCAAGTGAGTTTGCAAAAAAACAAAATGAATTATTTAAAGAATATAGAGAAAGGTTAAAAGAAGTTGAAAAAAGAGCAAGAGACGCATTTAAAGAAAAAGCAAAAACAGTTAGAGAAAATGTAAGAGAAAGATCTGATACTGGAATAGTAAGATATAAGGAAACATATACTAGAAAATATGGAAGAATGATTTCTAACTTATCTGATGAAAAAATTCAAATATTAATAGATAGAATTGATGCTTTAGTAGAAAAAGTAACAAATGGAGATTATACTGATGAAGCTAGAGAAAGATTATTATCTATGTTAGCTGCAATAAGAGAAATTGCTACTGATAATCTAGCTCAAGACAATCCTGCTCAACTTGATCTTGATGCGTTATTTGAAAATTTAAATTAATTTAAATTAGATAAAAAAAGACTAGAAATATTTCTAGTCTTTTTTGTTTTCTTACAAACTTCTTACAATTATATATTACTATATTTAAGTTAATTTTATATTTATAATTTAAGTTTATGAAAAATTTTATAATAGTATCTATGCTATTTGTTTTTACAGGTTTAACGGGTGTATCAGCTGATACTGCAACTGGAGCAGTTGCTAATGATGATACTACAACTACTGAGGCAAATACCGAAGTAGTAATAGATGTGCTTGCAAATGATACTGGTTCAGGTACTTTAGAAGTTACTTGAACAAGTGATGATACAAATGGTTCAACAAGTTTTACATCTACATGAGTAATTTTTATGCCAGCGAGTTTATTTGTTTGAGATGCTTCATTTAATTATACAATTGTAGATTGAAGTGGTTCAACTGCAACATGAAGTGTTGAGATTAGTGTAGAAGATACAACACTACCAATACTTACATTAAATTGAGAATCAACTATAACTATAGAAATATGAGATGATTACATAGATGAGTGAGCAGAATTTAGTGATAATGTTGACTGAACATGAAGCGTAACTGCAAGTGGAGAAGTAGATGAAGATACAGAATGAACATATACTTTAAGCTATGATCATACTGATACTTCTTGAAATGAATGAGTACAAATATCTAGAACTGTAATTGTAGAAGATACAAGTAGCGAAGATGATACAGAGGCTCCAGTAATTATACTACTTTGAGAATCAACTATAACTATAGAAATATGAGATGATTATATTGATGAGTGAGCAGAATTTAGTGATAATGTTGATTGAACATGAAGCGTAACTGCAAGTGGAGAAGTAGATGAAGATACAGAATGAACATATACTTTAACTTATGATTATACTGATATTGCATGAAATGTATGAATACAAATATTTAGAACTGTTATTGTAAGAGAAGAAGATGACAATGATGATGACAATGGTGATGACGATGACGGTGATGACAATGACGATGATGATAATGATGACGATGATTCAAAAACAGTTAGAGAAATACAAAAAGAATTTATTGCAGCTTTTAATATTTTAAAGGCTGAATATCCAGGTAGAGCAAGATCAAGTAGAGAATATAAAGAGGCAAAAAAGGACTTATTTGATGAGTATAAAGATAGATTAAAAGAAGCTACAAAACAAGCAAGAGAAAAAATAAAAGATAAGAGAGAAGATACAAGAGAAAAAATAAAAGATAAAAGAGAGGATATAAGAGAAAGAATTAAAACTAAAAGAGAAGAAACAAGATTAGAATACAAAGAAACATTTGAAAGAAAGTATGGAAGAATGATATCTAATTTATCAGATGAAAAACTTGAAATATTAATAGATAGAATAGATGCATTAGCAGTAACTATAAATGAAAGTAATCGTACAGAAGAGTCTAAAGAAAGATTATTAGACTTATTAGCTGCACTTAGATCATTAGCAGATAATGCATTAAATGATATTGATAGTGATGAAGATCTTATTAAGTGAATATTTGAAAATTTATAAAAAAGTAATCTATAAACAAAAAAGACTAAATTATTTTAGTCTTTTTTTTATTATGATTTTCTTACAAACTTCTTACACAAGTTTTATATAATATATAACTTATTTATTTTTTTATAAAAAACATTTGACATATAGTTACTAGTGTATATACTCAGTATATATTAATTAGTAATCCTTTTAATTATGCTTACAGAAAAACAACAAAATGTACTAGATGTTATCACTACATTTATTGGTGAGAATGCTAAATCTCCAACAATTGAAGAATTGACTTTATTGTTAAACCAAAAATCAAAAAGATGAGTAGTTCAGTATCTTGAAGCACTTGAAAAGAAAGGATTTTTATCTAGATGAAGATGATATAGATCTATAAGTTTAGGTAATAATATTTGATTTCAAACAACACTGAATGTCCCTATTTTATGATATGCAAATGCTGGAACTCCGCTAGTAGATGCAAATGAAACTAGTTATTGAGTGCTTCCTATTTCAAAAAAAATAGTTACTTGAAGCGAACAAAACTATTTCATACTAAAAGTTGAATGAACATCAATGAACAACTATGTTGTTAATTGAAAAAATATTGAAAATGGTAGTTATGTTCTTATTAATAAAGATGAAGTTTCAACTAATCCAAAAGATGCATTTTTATTTGTTGTAAACTGAGCAGCTACTCTTAAAAAATTTAAAAGAGATGGAGAGACTATATACCTTTTACCTGAATCAAATGATGAATATCATAAACCAATTATATTATCAGAAGAAGACAATTTAATGATAAATGGTAAAATAATTGATGTATTTAACTTTTAATTAATAAAAAAAGACTGATTATCAGTCTTTTTTTATTTCTTTAATTGTTTTATTGATTAGATCTTCGGATTCATTAAGTAGTTTTTTTCAATCATTGAAAAGAAAATCAAGATATTTTAATAAACCATTTTTTATTATTTCTATATTTTCTTTTGTAATATTATAGTCATATTCCATTTTAATTGTATTTCACTCCATATAAGTTAATAAATCAGATCAAAAAATATCAGATATTTTATAGTTATTTATATTTTGATTTAATATATTAGCTATATTTTCGTTACTTAATTTATTTAAATTATTTGGTCTAATTGTTGTAGCATCATTTTTTGAAATCAAATTATAAATATAATCTAGTTTTTCAGTAACTAGGGTATTATCAAATTGATTTTCTTTATCTAAAAATGTTTTATAATAATATTCAAAATAATTTCTATTAATAAGCTCTTTTGTAACCCATATATTGAAGAAATTTTGTATTAGACTATTTTTTATTTCATTATTTTTCATTTTAACTAATTTTTATATTTACTAAATTTTTTGTTTTTACTAAACTTACATTGATACTTTTACTATTTCAATTTTCATCTATATCAAAAGTAAAACTAGTTCATATATCTTTTCAATCATATAGTAATTCTGTCAAATTATCATCTTTGATATTTATTTTAAGTGACTTTATGAATGGCCTCATATATTTAGTTATTAGCTTCATATTTGTTTCACTAATATCAATATTAGAGACATACATTTTTCAAACTAATTGTTCATTATGATTGTTTTTTTGTATACTTTTTTCTATCATTCATTCAAATATCTTGCTTACTTTTGTAAATGAGTCAAGCTCATCAAAAATTTCTTGTTTATATGGTTCTATACTTGATATAATTCTTCATTTTAAAGCATTTTTTACAATATATTCATATATATTGTTAATAATTTTTTGTGTTTCATTTTTTGTTTTACCTGGAATAAAAATACAAATTTCATCTCATCATAGTGAAATCTTTGAAGCTGGGTAATTGTCAGAAATTTGATTAACTAATAATTGTAATTTCTGGGTTACAGAATTTCAGGCTTTTAATAATTCTTCAGAATTATTCTCATCTATTTCTCAGGAGTTCACTTTTCATGCTAGTATTCTAAAGTCTTTTAAATTCATTATTCACATTTCTACAATATCAATAAATATGCTTAATCAATCCTCTCATTCAGAATCTTTATTTAACCATTTTTGTGTTAAGGTTTTTTTATAATTTTTTTGAAATAGTTCGGTATTTATTATTCAAGTTGATATTTGTTTATTTATGTTTTCAATATTTTCTAATTCGTCCCCACTTAATATTGGAGATATAAAATCAAATCAAATAGTTAAGTAATTAATATACCTTCTAACTAAGATATCAGTATGATCATTAAGACTAATAATTTCTCACTTTCTTATATATTTTATCAAAATATCACTAATTTTTCAGTTTACTACAATATCAAAAAGTGTTCAATTATAATCAAATTTTTTTCAATTCAATTTATTTACAATTTCATTTTCTAATTTTATAGCATTAGCTGAATGTTCAATAATACTTGAAAAATTATAATTAGAATTATCTCAAAATTTAGATTGATTAATATTGTTACGACTAGAAATTTCTCACATATAAAAAGATTTTAACTTTTCCTTATCTCATCATTTTCCTACAACTCTAGATCAAACTCATATATTGAAAAGCTGAAATACAACATTTTTAATATCTTTTATGTCAAAAAAATCTTTAAAATTATCAGGGAAATAATATAACATATCTAGATCCTTCATGCTTGCAAAAACCTCATTAATTAATGTTTCTATAGATGAAGTTCATCAAAAAATCTTCTGATTAATATCTAAATCTTTATTGATAGAAAATGTTAAATGTTTATAATTACTTCTGACTACTCTAGTTGTTCATTCTACTTCAGAATTAATTTTAGTATTTGAAATTAAAATTTCTTTCAATTTCATTATAAATAAATCTACAAATGTTTTTCAAAGTAGGTCATTTAATTGTTTAATTCATAAAAAACTAACATTAACTAATTGTTGATTTGGTATTAATCTAGATATTTCTATCATTGGAAAATTATTTCATATTATACCATGTATATGTCAATGAATTATTCAATTTTGTATAAGTTCTGATAAATCAATTTCCTTTATTCATTTATTTTCAGAAATTAAATTTATAATATAATTTTCCAATTCATCTTGAGACATTTTATCAAAAGACTCATTGTATTTAACTATTAATTTTGAATTTGTTAGGGATGTTGCTATCTTATCTCAAAAATTTTTCGTTACATCAAAAAGGGGACTAGTTCTTACACTAGTACTAACATCTTGTCAGGTTAATTTAATTCATAATTCTTCTTTTCCCATAATTTTATTATTGTATAATATTATTTTATCATATATCTTATTTTTTAACAAAATATATTAATCTCCATTTGACTAGTATTTAAGGCTATAATCAAGTGACAAAAATCTTGTTATAAATACTAATATAATTGATGTGTTTAACCATTAATTAATAAAAAAGACTGATTATCAGTCTTTTTTTATTCAAATAGATTTTCATTTGTATCTATTTCATCTTTTAGAATTTTAACTTTATCGGCACCAGAGTAAACTATTTTATCATCTATAGCTAATTTTTCGCTACTCATTTTATCAGGATATTTATATTGATTCAATACATATTTTATAGCATTAATTCTTGCTTTTTTCTTATCATCACTATTTATCAATATCCATGGAGCATGTTTAGTATGAGTTTTTGAAAAGTTTTTATATTCAGCTAGAGTATATTTTTTCCATAATTGTTGTGAAAATTGATCAATAGGTGATAATTTATACTGTTTTAATGGATTATATTTCCTTGCATCAAATCTTCTAGCTTGTTCATCTTTTGAAACAGAGAAGTAAAATTTTATAACTTTTATACCTGAATCAACAAGTAATTTTTCAAATTTTGGTGTATCATTTAAGAATTTTTTATATTTTTCTTCTGATACAAACCCCATTACTGGCTCAACTCAACCTCTGTTATACCAAGATCTATCAAATAGTGATATTTCTCAACCTGCTGGTAGATGATTTATATATCTTTGGAAATACCATTGAGTTCTTTCTACTTCTGATGGTTTTTCAAGAGCTACTACTCTAGCTCATCTTGGATTTAAATATTCTGTAAATCTTTTAATTGTTCCTCATTTTCAAGCAGCATCTCTTCATTCAAAAATGATTAATAATTTTTCTCAATTTTCTTTTATATGTCTTTGAAGTTTAAGTAATTCAACCTGTAGTTGTATTAATTCTTTTTCATAATTGATTTTTTTCTTTTTAGCACAAAATTTCTTATACTTTTTTCTCTTATCAGTAGGAATCATATCACAAGTTTTGTAATGTTTTTCTACTTCTTTAACTACATCAAATAATTCAACTTTTTCCTTAGATTCTTCTCATTCTTCTATATAGTTTTCTATTTCTTCTATTAGTTCATCTAGGATTTTGTATTCCTTTTTAGCTATCTTAGATAATTTTTTAGGACTTTCTTCTAATAGTACTTCTAATTTATTTTTTAGTACTTTTAGATTATCTATATCTTTATCTTCTTTAAACTTTTTAAAAAGCTTTTCGATTTCTGAAATAAACTGAACAATTACTTTATTTGATAATTTTATATGTTTATTAAAGATTTGGTAAGAAAGAGTAGGCATTTTGTATTTTTACAGAATTAAATAAGTTATGAATAAATTCTACTACATTATTTTTTCAATGTCAAAAAAAATGGCTATAAAATCACATTTTTCTATTTTTTTAGCATTTTTTACTAAAAAAATATGTTTTTTGGAGCTAAAAAGGATGTTAAAACTTTTGATTTTCGCTACTTTTTCATATAATGAGCACAAATTTTAAATTAATTATTATTAGAAAATGTTAAGAACACATAAGTGTAGTGAATTAACTGCAAAAAATATTTGAGAAAAAGTACAATTATCATGATGGGTATCAAACAGAAGAGATCATGGATGAATCATATTTATTGATATGAGAGATAGATATGGTTTGACACAAATTGTGTTTGATCCAGAAGATGATAAAGCTTCATGGGAAACAGCAGATAAGTTTAGAAGCGAATATGTTATCGGGATAGAATGAAAAGTTAGACCAAGACCAGAAGGTCAAGCTAATCCGAATATGATTACTTGAGAAATAGAAATAATTGTTTCAAGCGTAACATGTTTATCAAAATCTAAAACTCCTCCTTTTGAATTAGATGATCATTGAGAATTAGCTAATGAAGAAGTTAGATATAAACATAGATATTTAGATTTAAGAAGACCTAAAGCTTTAGATAATATGGTTTTTAGATCAAAATTTTTAAATCATACTAGAAATTGGTTTACGTCAAGAGATTTTTTAGATATTCAAACTCCGCTTTTTTCTGTGAGTTCTCCAGAATGAGCTAGAGATTTTGTAATACCTTCTAGATTACATCATGGTAAATTTTATGCACTACCTCAGGCTCCTCAACAATATAAACAACTATTAATGGTAGGGTGAGTTGATAAATATTTTCAAATAGCTCCATGTTTTAGAGATGAAGATCCTAGAGCGGATAGACATGCATGTGAGTTTTATCAAATTGATTGTGAAATGAGTTTCGTAGAGCAATCAGATATATTTAAAGTAGTTGAAGAATATTTCTTTGATACAGTAAAAGCTATAAGTGATAAAAAAATTATAGATAATAAGTTTTATTCAATGACTTATGCTGAATCTATGGAAGTGTATGGTACAGATAAACCAGATTTAAGATATGACATGAAATTGGTAGATGTAATAGATATATTTGCTAGATCAACTAATGAAATATTTGCTAGTATAGCTTCTGAAAAAGACCTAAATAGAATAAAGGCTATTAGGGTTCCAAAATGAGATGAATTATTCTCAAAAACTCAAATGAAAAATTTTGAAAAATATGTTAGACAGTTTTGAGCGCAAGGTTTAGGGTATTTCCAAATGAAAGAAGATGGATTAAAATGACCATTAAATAAATTTTTCAGTGAAGCAGATTTAGATGAAATAGTAAAAGTTACTGAACTTGAAGTATGAGATGTAGTATTCTTTTGAGCATGAAAAAAAGAAACTGTTTGTGATTACATGGGTAAATTTAGAATTCATTTAGCTGAATTGATAAATATTATTCCAAAAGATGAACTAGCATTTTGTTGGATTACTGACTTCCCAATGTTCGAGGAAAATGAAATTACAGGTAAAATAGATTTTGGACATAATCCATTTTCTATGCCAAAATGATGATCTAAAGCATTTGAAAAAGAGAACTTATTAGAAGTAGAATCAGTTCAATATGATCTTGCTTGTAATGGTTTTGAAATACTATCAGGTTCTATTCGTAATCATGATATAGAAGCATTAGTAAAGGCATTTGAAAAAGTAGGTAGAACAGAAGAGGAAGTAAAAGAAAAGTTCTGAGCAATGTATGAAGCATTTCAATATTGAGTTCCACCACACTGATGATTTGCAATATGAATGGACAGATTTATGATGATACTAAAAGATGAACATAATATTAGGGAAGTATATGCTTTCCCAAAATCATGAAAAGCCCAAGACCTTATGATGAATGCTCCAGCACTTATAGATGATGAACAATTAGAAGAACTTAATATAGAAGTAGTAAAAGAAGAAGACTAAAAAAACTCCATTAATGGAGTTTTTTTTATTTGTTATTATATTAATAACTTGACTATGATATTAAAATATATATAGTTAAAGTATATATGTGACAGTCAGGTTACGTATATATAGATAGCATAGACTATTAAAAAATAAAAACAAAAGAGGTACATTAAAATGTGGAATATAAACCCATTAAGTAAAGAAGAAGAAAAAGAATTCCTTTCATTAGAAGGAAATTATATAATTGATAGTGATTATGAAGAGTCAGATTTTAAATTTGATATAGAAGCTTATCATCAATCGGGATATGATGAATAACAAGTAGTAGTAAAATAATATGTCAGTGGTTACATAAGTTTATTTTAATAGAGTAAATTTATGTAATCATTTGATTGTGTTATCACTGCATATTATACCTGGGCAATAGCTCAGGTTTTTTTATTTCTTAAAAATCATCTTGACATTTTGAATATATTCCATATAGTCTGAATTAAGCAAAACAATCATGTTTTGTGGAAATATTATTTAAGTAGCTTACACTTAAATAAATAATAATAATTCTTATAGGAGAATAATAAAAATGTTAAGCGCAATACTGAGTACGGAGCAACAGGTAGATATTTTATCACAAAATGGAATGCATCAAATTGATGGATTGTTTGGGGATGAAATTGAAGATGATGAATTGTTGGCATCAAGTCATGAAGTATTATCATCTGATGAACAAATGTGGATCTAGCTTTTAAAGCTAATAAAATTCTATTATCAAGGATTTGGAGGATAAAGGATAATAGATAAATGCAAAAAATAATATATCACTGATTAATTTATCAAAAGATAATATT
>Ga0209559_1001107_pt1 | contig 13187 bp, 9 predicted proteins | sample SaaInlV_110m_DNA_FD_184677 | JGI IMG/M metagenome (GOLD analysis project Ga0209559, IMG submission 184677) | Marine microbial communities from expanding oxygen minimum zones in the Saanich Inlet - Saanich Inlet SI074_LV_165m_DNA (SPAdes) (version 2) | ecosystem: Environmental > Aquatic > Marine >...
ATAGAGTTTTAAAAACTCTATTTTTTTGTTTTAAATTAATATTTATGATAAAATTTATATATATATTATAAGTATTTAAAATAATGTCCCCCTCAGAAATAAATACATGACCTTTAGAACAAAATATTTTCAAAGAAAATATAGATTATACTGTGTTTGAAAGTATTTTAGATACATTAGATTGAATTAAACCACAATTCATAACTAGAGAAGAATATAATCAAAAAAAATGAGACATTCTAAAAGAAACATGAAAAGATAAAGAATGAAAAACATATACTCTATTTATGCCAACAGATTTAAAAAATCATGAACTTCCTTCTATAATATTTAGAGTAAATAAGTTAAGCTTCCCTAATGAAATACCAGAATATGCATCTATAAATGAATTAAAAATAAAAATAACCCTAGCTATAGATTTATTATTATCGGAAATAAAAACAAAATGAAATGCTTGAAAAGAAGTTAAAAAGGCGATAAAAAACTATATCAGATTGTTTTCTCAAATGTTTCCTAATATTAATCCAGCTCAGTTAAATAATTTAGCTTTTAGAAAATCAATTATAGATTCTAGAAACTTAAAAAAGTATGAGCAATATACTAAAAAACTTGACCAGATTAAAACAAAAGAAAAACTATCTGACTTACAAGAAGAGTTAGATAAGCTATTATCAGCTGAAATATGAGTACATTTTGAAGAAGCTTTTTATGAAAGATGAATAAATAAACTGAGTTTATGATTAATGACAATTACTCAGTCAGAATTAGAAAGTATAAGAGAAAAAAATATTAGTCCAAAAGATAAAACAGTTGAAAGAATAGAAAAAAGCAAGTTAGATGATAAGGAAAGACTACTTAGAAATAAAATTTGAATAACTAAACTCAAAAAAGACTTACAAAAAATTAGAGAAACTTGAGATATAGAACAAATAGCTAAAAAGGAATTAGAAATAACAAATTCTGTATTAAAAATACTACATGAATATCCTTATCAATTAACGGAAAAAAATTACTGATATCAACCAAAACAAATATTAAAAAATAAAGAAATTTATTGTGTATGATTTAGCCTAATATGAAGTAGTTTTCTAAGTGAACTATGAATAAAACATAAATGATTAGAAATACCTGGACATTCAGCATTAGAAATAAATATATGATGAAAAAAATACTACTTTGATGCAACTGCCTTTAAAAAAATTATAGAATTTACATACTGAGCTAAATCATGAGTTTATTCAGAAATAAACTTAAAAGTTAAGAATAGCAATAAAAATACAAATGGTATATTTCACAAAATTTATACAAGTATTTTTGGACCTGATAAAAAAGAAGTTACTAATGAATCTACAATTTATTCATGAGTAAACACTAGATTAAGAAAAATTTTAGCTATTTCATGAAATCCTGAAAAGATTTTATTATCTCAAATATATAATAATAGATGATGAACTTTATTAGAAAATATGGATTATGAATGAGCTATAAAAATATTTCATAAAGCCCTGAAACTTACACCAAATAGTTCAGAATTATATTATAATTTATGAGTTGTTCATGGAAGAGTGTGAAATGATGAGGAAGCTATCAAAATGAGTAATTTAGCTATCAAATTGAATCCTAAATCTGCTAATTGATATAAAGCATTATGACTTTATTATTATAATATATGAGAATATGAAGAATCTGAAAAACAATTAAACAAAGCTTTAGACAAAAATTACTATGATCCTGAATCCTACAATTTTATATGACTTACTTTGCTAAAATTGTGAAAATATGAAGAAGCAGTAGATAAATTAGAAACGGCTTTAAAAATAAAACCAGATAAAGAAATGTATAAAATAAATTTATCTACTGCAATGAGTATGTTATGAACTTATTTATGAGAATCTTGAAAATATATAGAAGCAATAACTAAAATAGACAATGCCCTAAAATTAAATCCTAGAAATTCAACAGCTTATAATAATAAAAGCAACATATTCAATAAGCAATGAAAACATAAAACAGCAATGCTAAATAGATATGTAGGGTCCAATTTAAACTATTATAAACAGCTATTAATTAGAAAATCTTACTCTAGAAATAGAAGAAATTCTTCAAATATTTGATTGGTATATAAAAAAGAATATGCACAAATCAACTATTATTTACAGAAAAGAGATTATGATTCTTTAAGAAAATATATGCTAATGTTAAGTAGTTAATATAATTCTTTTTTGAAAAAACACAAAATATGATAAAATAAGATTAATAACTAGTTTATTTAAAATAATATTATGTCTCTAGAAGATTATACACCTGACATAGAATCATCTGAATGAACATGAAACTCTACTGAATCAGCTAAGGATACTAGTGAAAAATATAAAGAATCCTCTAAAAAAGCTTGAGCTAAAGTTGCAAAAGTATGAAAAGATGAAAAAAAAGCTAAAAAATATGATTTAATTTTAGCTGGTTTTTTGGTAAATATTATTATTGACAAAAAATATGATTTTATATTAAATGCTTTATTTACAGCACTTAATGCATGATATACATCAAACTTTATATTATGAATACTATCTCTTATAAATATACAAATAAGTAATAAAATAAGAGAGGTCTCAGGAAAAGAAACTATAATATTTACATATAATATCAAAAAAGAAATTGAAGAATTTGATGATAATAATATTAACGAGCAAATAAGAAATAGAATAAATAATTGGGTGGAAGATATCACAGATAGCGTTACCCTTGAATATTCAAGCCTACAAACTAAAAAGTTAATAGATTTACTAGAAGATGATAAAACTTTATTATTAGATTATACAAGTAACATATTTAATTTTTTCTTAAAAGAGATAAATATTACTATTTCTAAGGAAAAATCAGAAAATATATCAGAATTTATACTATCTGAAGTTAAAAAATCAATTAAAGAATTAAAAATAGAAAACATATAAAATAATTAAATAAAAAGCATAATTAGATATAGCTAATTATGCTTTTATTGTGCCAAAAAAAACATTTGACTTCTAATAACTAATAAGTAAAATCCCCGCACAAAGCAAAAAGAAGTCTATTTGTAGATATTTTTTCCTTTAAAATAGGGAAAGTCTGCCAATGGATTATATTTTATGTTTTAAATAAATTATTTTTAAATTTTTAATATATTTTACAATGGCTAAAGTAACTCCTTTAGATAAGATCAGAAATATAGGTATTATAGCCCATATTGATGCTGGTAAAACTACTGCTACTGAAAGAATTTTATTCTATACTGGTAGAATTCACAAAATTGGTGAAACTCATGATGGTGAAGGTACTATGGATTGGATGGAACAAGAACAAGAAAGAGGTATTACTATTACTTCTGCTGCTACTACTTGTTTCTGGAAAGATCACCAAATAAATATTATTGATACTCCATGACATGTGGATTTCACTATTGAAGTAGAAAGATCTCTTAGAGTTCTTGATGGATGAGTTGCTGTTTTTGATGGTTCTCAATGAGTTGAACCTCAATCAGAAACTGTTTGGAAACAAGCTGATAAATATTCAGTACCTAGAATCGCATTTGTAAACAAAATGGATAAAATGGGTGGTGATTTTGAAATGTCTATTGATACTATCAAAAAAAGATTAGCATGAGATAAAGTTGTAGCAATTCAATATCCTATTGGAGCTGCTGAAACTTTTGAAGGTATTGTTGATTTAGTAGAAATGAAAGCATATCACTTTGAAGGTGATTCAGGTGAAAAAATTACTGAAATAGATATTCCAGCTGATATTAAAGCTAGGTGTGAAGAATTAAGAGAAGAAATGGTTGAAAAAGTTGCATCACAAGATGACGCACTAATGGATAAATATTTTGAAGATGGTTCTTTAGAAATAGCTGATATTAAAAAGGGTCTAAGACACGCTGTTAGTAATAATAAATTATACGCTGTAGTTTGTGGGTCAGCTCTACAAAATATAGGTGTACAAATGGTTATTGATGCTGCTGTAGATTACTTACCTTCTCCAGTTGATGTTAATAATGCAGAAATTGATTGTAAAGATATTGATTCAAAAGAAAACTTCAAAAAAATTCCAGTTGCTAACGATGCTCCTTTAGCTGCAATTGCATTTAAAATTGCTACTGATCCATTCGTAGGTAGACTTACATTTACTAGAGTTTATTCAGGTACACTTAAATCTGGTACATATATATATAATGCTACTACTGGTTCAAAAGAAAGAGTAGGTAGATTATTACAAATGCATGCTAATGATAGAATAGAAATTCAAGAAATTACTGCAGGTAATATTGGTGCAGTTATTGGTTTAAAAAATACTAAAACATGAGATACTTTATGTGATGTTAACGATAAATTCTTAGTTGAATCTATTGAATTCCCTGCTCCTGTAATCTCAATTTCAGTTGAACCTAAATCAAAAGCAGATCAAGAAAAAATGGGTATGGCATTAAGTAAGCTAGCTGAAGAAGATCCTTCATTCAAAGTAGCTACTGATCCTGAAACTGCTCAAACTATTATCTCTGGTATGGGTGAACTTCATCTTGATATTATTGTTGATAGAATGAGAAGAGAGTTCTCAGTTGAATGTAATGTTGGTGAACCACAAGTTTCTTATAGAGAAACACTTAAAACTGTTGCTGAAAAAGTAGAACATAAATTTTCTAAACAAACTTGAGGTAGAGGTCAATACGGTCATGTTGTTATCACTTTTGAACCATATAAAGAAATGGATGAAGATGATATCAAAAATGAACTTAAAGAAAAACCTACTAATAAATTTGTTAACAAAATTATTGGTGGTACTATCCCTAAAGAATATATACCAGGTGTACAAAAAGGTTTAACGGAATCATATAATAGAGGTTTTGTTGCTGGTTATCCAATGGTTGATATTAGAGCTACTCTTACTTTTGGTTCATTCCATGAAGTTGATTCATCTGAATTATCATTTAAATTAGCTGCATCTAAAGCATTCCAAGAAGCATGTAGAAAAGCACAAGCTTGTTTACTTGAACCAATAATGAAAGTTGAAGTTAATACTCCTGAAGAATATATGGGAGATGTTATCGGTCAATTAAATTCAAAAAGAGGTAGAATTGAAGAAATGGGAGACAGAGGACAAGCTAAAATTGTTACTGCATTCGTTCCATTATCAGAAATGTTTGGTTATATGACTGACCTAAGATCAGCATCTCAAGGTAGAGCTACATATGCTATGGAATTTGATCATTATGAAGAAGTTCCTACTAATGTTGCTACTAAGATTAGAGAAGATAGAGGTTTTGTTCTTCCTGAAGAAGATTAATCACTTTTTTATAAAAAACTCCCAATTATTGGGGGTTTTTTATTTTATTTAGTTAATAATTGTATAGCATATATTCATGCGTAGTCAATCATAAAATCACTTTCTTTTTGCTTTATTATAAAAATCCTTAGTATGTAATATGCTCATGTTATAAATATGAGTAGAACTAAAGTTAAATTAAAAATTACTATTTTTTATAAAATAGTAAATGAAATATCAAAATTAAGTCTTTAAAAAACTAAAATCTAAAAGTTATTACCATTAATTATGACAACGATAATTATATAGTAATACACTTTAATAATCACAACATACCCTGATTTTTACAATTTATGTAGATATAATCATACATAATTTTTTAAAGATACTGATTTTATTATACTAAAACCTGGAAACAGTATATTATATAATAAATATTTATAAATGAATTACACACTAATAGTAGCCTGAATCATATTCTGAATGGCTCTTTCAGTAGTTCTATTTTTCATATGGGAAAATAGAAAGACTCATAAAGCATGAGACAAGGCAGATAACATAGTAAAAAAGGCTGAAAAAAGAAAAAATCAAATTCTAGATGAAGCTAGAAAAGAAAGCTATGAAATAATTAAAAAAGCTGAAAAAATAGAAGAAAGAATTATTGAAAGAGAAGAAAAAATAGAGAAAAGATTAGAATTAATTGAAGACAAACAAGATAAAATAATACAAAAAGAAGATAATTTAAGAGAAGAAAAAGAAAAACTAGAAGATAAAAAACTAGAATTAGAATGAAAATTATGAGAAATATCTAAGTTAACCGAAAAGGAAGCAAGAGAATTATTCTTAAAACAAATTAAAGAAAAATTTGAAGAAGACTGAACTGATATAATAAAAAAATACAAAAAAAAGATTGAAGATGAGAAAAAAGAAATATCAAAAGATATAATTCTAAAATCTATTCAACAATATGCTTGAGATGTGACAAGTGAAGTTACAACTACTATAATACCTATTCCTTCTGATGATATTAAATGAAAATTAATTGGTAAAGAAGGTAGAAATATTACTACATTCGAAAGATCTGCTTGAGTAGCACTTATTATTGATGATACTCCAGATACTGTATTTATATCAGCATTTGATCTATATAGAAGATATATAGCTAAAAAATCACTAGAAAAGCTAATAGAGGACGGTAGAATACAACCAGCTAGAATAGAAGAAATAGTAGCAAAAACAGAAGAAGAAGCTGATGTTTTACTAAGAGAGTTATGAAACAAAGTAGTAGAAGAACTATGAATTAGAAACTTACCTGATGAAATTATTCCAGTAATAGGTAAACTAAGATTTAGAACTAGTTATGGACAAAATATACTTAAACATTCAAAAGAAACAGCTATTATAGCTGAAAGTATAGCAAAAGAACTTTGAGCAGATCCTCAACTAGTAAAAACATGATGATTACTTCATGATATATGAAAAGCTCTAGATCAAGAATTTGAATGAACTCATCCTGAAATTGGATGAATATTAGCTAGAAAATATAAAATTAATGAAAAAATTGTTGATATGATTGAAAATCATCATGGTGAACAATTTAGTATTTCTCTAGAGGCTGCTATAGTCCAAGTTGCTGATGCAATTTCATCAGTAAGACCTTGAGCTAGAAGAGAAGTAATTGAAGATTACTTAAAAAGAGTACAAGAAATGGAAGCGTTAGTACAAAGTTTTTCATGAGTAGACAAAGCATATGCACTATCTGCCGGTAGAGAAATAAGAGTATTCGTAAATGCTAAAACTATTACAGATTTAGAAGCAGCTGAACTAGCAAAAAATATTGCTGATAATATACAAGAAAAGTTATCATATCCTGGTGAAGTAAAAGTTAATCTAATAAGAGAATCAAGAGTTATAGAAATAGCTAAATAAAAAATAATAATAAAAATATGTACAACTGAAATGACCTAAAAGTAGGTAAAAAATTTATAATGGATGATCAACCATACGAAATAATGACATATGCTCAAAAAGTAATGGGTAGATGAGGATCTATTATAAATATAAAAGCAAAAAACTTACTAACATGAGCAAATGTGCCAAAAACATTTTCTGATAAAGATAGATTTGCTCCAGCAGATATTACAAAAAATGAATATGACTATCTATATAATGATGGTGAAAATTATTTTTTTATGAACAATACTACTTTCGAACAGGTAGAACTTAAAAAAGCAGCACTAGACTGATCTGAATTATTTATGCAAGATTGAGACAAAGTTATATTACAAGAATTTAATTGAAGTCCTATCAATATTAGTTTAGAACCTAGTTGCATACTAGAAGTAACTGAAACTCCACCTGGTGAAAAAGGTGATACTGCTACCGGTTGAAAAAAAACAGCTACAATGAACACATGATTAGTTCTTCAAGTCCCTTTATTCATAAAAGAATGAGATAAACTAGTTATAGATACTAGAACAAAAGAATATAGAAGTAGAGCTTAAAAAACTTCCCTTAAAATTAAGGGAAGTTTTTTCTTTGAATATCTGAAAAAATTCTTATAATTTTTATTATAAAATTATTATAAAATTATTAATAAAATTTATGTATCCATTTTTTGAACCATTCTGAATTATAATATACACCTTTTGACTTACTTTGATACTATGCTTCTTCCTATTTGTTTGGATGCTTAAAAAATTATCGCTAAAATTTTGATTTGATTACCTTATATTCAAAAAAAATCTACTTTGGTATTTTTTATGAGTATTTTTCTTTTCTAGACTTTTCTATGTAATTTGAAAATGGCATGATTTAAAGTATATAAAAAATCCCTTTGAATTCTTTATAATGAGTGATTATAACTTTTCCCTAGCATGAGCATTAATATGATTTTTTACAGTCTTTGCCATATTACTAAATATTAGAAAAGAAAAATTAGATAACTTTATTGATTGATTTACCATTTCACTATTATTTGTTTTATCAGTTTGATTTATTTGAGCTTTCTTTTGATGACAAGTATATGGTAGAGAAACATTAATTGGAATAGAAATATTATATACCCATCCTTTTACTCCAGTTCCATTTCAAATACCTATTTTCCCTCTAGCTATCATATATTCTATCATGTTTTTTATATTATTTTCTACAGCTTACATCTTCTCAATGTACGTACAAATAAAATGAATAATATGATATGTTTGATTAATAGCTATTTCTTCTACACTATTGATCTTTGAATTTTTCAGCTGAAAATATGATATATTCAAAGATTCTATTTGAATTAATCTAACACAAACTTTTTCACTATTGTTTATAGCTTTCTGTTCTTATAGACTATATCTAATTTTTAACTTAAATGAAAATAAAAATCAAAGTATTTTAAAAAACTAATATGATTTCTAAAAATATATTATTTATATTTTATTCTATATTCTTTTTGCTCTGAATATTTATAAATAATTTAACAAAACAAGTTTCTACATCACTCCTAGTACTACTAACTTTAGTAGTGCTTTTTTTGTGCTACTATTTGTATAGTAAAAAGTATTTAAACTTATTAATATTATCAATACTATGACTTCTAATATGAATAACAATATCAGATTATAATATACAAAAAATTAACACCAATTCAACTAACCTAAATAATTACTATGACAATTATAATCATAAATTAATAATTGAAATAAAATCTATTAATAAAATAAATGACTTCCAAATTGAATACTTATCACAATTAATACAAATATGAGATGAAAAAATTGAAACAAATATTAATCTGATAGCAAAATTATCAAAAAATAATATTTTAGAGAAATGAAATATTATAAGCTTTAATAGTAAATTATATGAATTTAAAGACTTTAATGGGTTTTCATATAAAAAATATATGCTTTCTAAAAATATTTATTTTAGTTCTAATATTTATAGTTATGAATTATTAGAAAAATGAAATATTAACTTTATAGAAAAAAATATTATAGAACTAAGGAAGCTATTTCTAAGTACTATTTATAAGATTTATCCAAAAGAAGAAGCTATATTTTTATGATGAATTTTAATTTGAGCAAGAGAGAGTCTCCCAAAAGATTTAAAACAAGATTTCAACAACTCCTGACTAACACATTTTATAGCAGTTTCCTGATTTAACATAACCATATTAATTATATTTTTAACATATATCGCTTCATGTCTTCCAATTAGTCTTAGAGTAGTATTTATTACCATCTGAATAGCCTTTTTTACAATTTTGGTAGGTTATACTGCCCCTGTAATTAGAGCATCAATTATGGGCCTTATTTGATATTACATAATTTCATCTGGTAGAAAATGAGAAGTACTATCTATAATACTACTTACATTATCTATAATGTTAATATTTTCTCCATATAGTTTAAATTATGATGTTTCCTTGCATTTAAGTTTTCTTGCTGTTTTATGAATAATCTACACTTGAAAATTCTTTGAAAAACTATTTTTCTTTTTGCCAGAATTTTTAGAAATAAAAACTGCCTTTACTCTAACACTTTCTTCCTTAAGTTTCACTCTTCCCATAATGATATTCAATTTTGGCCAGGTGTCTATATTGGCTCCCTTCGCTAACATAGCAGTTGCATGGACAATAGCCCTAGCAATGACATTTGGTTTTATATCAATTATTGTCTACTTTGTCCATCCTTTTGCCTGAATAATTCTTTGATATTTAACATGGATTTTCCTAAAATGGGATATCACAGTAGTACATTTCTTTTGAAAACAAGAATGGAGCTTAATAAAATTTGATTTATGAATTTATAAATATCATATAGAAATACTATATTTTATGATTCTAATATTTTTAATTATTTGGTTTAGAAAAAAAGAAGCAGCTTAAGCTGCTTCTTTTAAATCCTTTAATTCATTTAATAGTATATCTATATCTCATCATTCAAATACTTCTCAACTCACTACCTCTTCTTTTATTAATTGTAAATTTTCTTCTATTTTTTGTAGATTATCTTTATTTTTATCAACTTTTGCTGTATTTAACATTGATTTAGCATTATCAAACCTAGCCTGTAAACTAATAGTTTGTTTTTCAGTTCCTTTTTTCATATTTGAGAAAGCTTTCCCTTGTTTATTATTAGCTAATGATTGATCTTTGTTTATCAAATTATCTACTTTTTTTAGTTCAGTGAATCTTTCCTTAAAAGAACTTTTTCAACTTTTATTATTAATAATATCTTTCATATCTTTAAAAGTATCTGGTCTTTTAAAATCTTTTCAGTCCATTAACTCATTTAGTGTTGTTTTAAATGCCCTATTAATAGCATCATCTTTAGTTTCTTTTCATCATTCTGGATTTTCTAAAGCAAAATAATTTTCTCATAATTGCTGAACTAAGTTCTTATTTTGTCAAATTAATTCCTGTTCCCCATTTTTACTTCACTCAACAGTCTGTTTTAAGTTATCTACATCTGTTGTAAAATCTTTATTAAACTTTTCTAATGATTTTGATTTAGCTTCAGGTCAATTAAGAAATTCAATAGATTGACTTACTTGTTCTAATTTATCTGCATCAACTCATTCAACTCAATCTAAGTTTCAGTTTATAGACAATCCTTGTTTAATACTATTCCCTTCACCTACATCAAGAAGTCACTGCGATACAAATCAATCAACTAAAGGTGAACTAGGTCATTCTTCAATTTTTCTCTGTTTAAGTAATTCTGGAGATTCTTCTTGTTTATCTTCTTCTGCAACTATATCACTAGGAGATTCATTTCAAAAATCATCCAAAACTATATCATAATCTTTATTATCATCTGGCTTAGTTCAATATAAAGTTTCTTTTGCACTAGCTTGTTGTTCTTTTAAAGGAACTTTTAATGGTTCATTATATTCAGCATTAGATTGCTCTAATTTTTCTCTATCTCATAATTCCGGTTCTTTAACTCATTGAATAATAGGAGTATTCATAATATATTTATAAAAAAATAGTTACTAATATTTTATCATATTAGTAACTATTCTGTCAAAGATTATTAGTCTTCATATCATTTAGGAATCATTTGATCTTTCCAAGAAGTATTTTGTTCGTAAACATTAGCTATTTCTAATAATTTTTGTTCTTCTAGTCTTGGGGCCAAAATTTGTAATCAAACAGGCATTTTTTCTTTCTCAAAATCTTCAGTTTCAGCAAATCAACATGGAACTGAAATTCCAGGTAATCAAGCAAGTGAAGCAGGAACAGTAAATACATCAGCTATATATGATTTCAAAGGATCCTCTCCATTTTCTCACATTTTCCATGCAACTGATGGACTAGATGGTCATACAATAACATCCACTTCTTCAAAGACCTTATCAAAATCCTCTATTATAAGAGTTCTAACCTGTGAAGCTTTTATATAATATGCATCATAAAATCACGCAGACAAAACATAACTTCAAAGAACAGTTCTTCTTTTAGATTCATTTCATAATCATTCTCATCTATTATTCATAAATATTTCATCCATAGAACTTGCTTCTTTATCTGATTTATGCCCATATCTAAGACCATCCAATCTTCATAGATTAGTAGAAACTTCTGCCGGAACTATTATATAATAAGCAGCAATGGCATATTTAGTCATAGGAAGAGAGACTTCTTTTATTTCTGCTCACATTGATTTTAATTCTTCAATAGAGTTCTCTATAGTTTCTTTTACTCAAGCATCTAGTCATTCTCAAAAATACTCTTTTGGAATACCTATTTTTACTCATTTTAGATCTTTTGTTTCCCAAATCTTAGGATTGATTATATCTTTCCCAGGCAAAGAAGTATTTTCCATAGAATCTTCCCCATTCATTATTTCATATAAAATTCCAGCATCTTTTACTGTTTTTGTAATAGTTCATGGACAATCAAAACTTGAAGCCATAGGCATTACTCAATATCTAGAATTTCTACCATAACTAGGTCTAAAACCAACTACTCAACATAGACTAGCAGGCTGTCTAAGGCTTCATCATGTATCTGTTCACAAAGCAGCAGGAACTAATCAAGCAGCAACTGAAACTGCTGATCATGAACTAGAACCACCAGGTACTCTATTTGTTCACCAAGGATTAATTGCTTTTTTAGATGCAGAGTTTTCTCATGTATTTCACATAGCAAACTCATCCATTGTTACTTTACCTATAGAGCTCATACCCTCATCTTTTAATCTACTTATTAAAGTAGCATCATATGGTGGTTTAAAATTAGATAACATTAAAGATGATGCAGTAGTTGGAATTCATTTCTCACAAAATAGATCTTTTATTCAAATTGGCGCTCAAAAAAGAACTCCATCTTCTTTATTTAATCACTCTTTATTAATGAAATTAAAACAATTTAACTTTTTATCATATTGTTCAATTCTTTTTAAAAAATAGTTAAAAACTTCTTCTTTTGTAGTCTCTTTCAACTTTATATTTTCTATTATCTCTTCTAAACTTAAATTCTTAAAATTCATATTATATAATTAGCTTTTATTAATTGCGGAATAGTATATTCATAAAACTATTTTTTAAAAGAAAAAATCCTCCAAAATGGAGGATTTTATTTTTATATCTAATACTATTTAGCTTTTCTAACTTCTTTAAGTCTAGCTGCTTTACCAGTAAGATTTCTAATAAATTTAATAGATTTTCTTCTAACCTTAAATTGTCTAATAATATCTATTTGTTTTATAGTTGAAGAATGAACTGAAAATACTTTTTCGACTCAAAATGCTCCAATTTTTCTTCTAACTGTAATAGTTTTTTCTAAAGCTGACTTACCAGCAGTCTTTATAACTAAACCTTTAAATTTTTGTATTCTTTCTTTTCCACCCTCTTTTATAATTTGGTGAATTTCAACTTCCATACCTGTTTTAATTTCT
>Ga0209559_1001118_pt1 | contig 13088 bp, 10 predicted proteins | sample SaaInlV_110m_DNA_FD_184677 | JGI IMG/M metagenome (GOLD analysis project Ga0209559, IMG submission 184677) | Marine microbial communities from expanding oxygen minimum zones in the Saanich Inlet - Saanich Inlet SI074_LV_165m_DNA (SPAdes) (version 2) | ecosystem: Environmental > Aquatic > Marine...
CAATATTGAAAAATGACACCTATAAAAACAAATCAATTCATACAACTATTAAGTTAAGCTCCATACCACATACTAAAGAGAAATTACTAATCAGAATTGAAATACATCCCTGGGAAAAAAACAGTGCTCATCAAAATAAATTCATTATAAATCCCCTATCCCCTCTTGTTCGTGAACTGCTCTCATTACTGGGAGGGAAAAGCGATATCATAAATGGTTCTATCAGCCATAGAAGGTATGAAATACCGGTCTTATCTACACAAATAAATTTTCCAAATACCGCATTAAAAGGTAAACGTGTATTACTTCTATCTAGCAAGAAAATAGGGGAGCAAGTGCGCCCATTACTAGAAAGGTGGGGAGTTCAATATAAATATACAAATACTACAGCGGCTACTTATAAGTTATTACTGGAAGAAGACTGTTATGACGCTTTAATTCTTGATAAGTCTGTCATAAAAGATCATGACCCTTTCCAGTTTAGCGATGTAATCCTGGATGAAGAATTACATGCTGAGACTCCCTTGATATTAATTGGCCCTGCAAATTCTATAGTCAATTATAATACGATACATCATAGATATTTTAGTTTTATTGATTACCTGGATATTGATAATTATCTATTCCCTGCCATTCATTATTCTCAATATCTAAAAGCTATTTCCTGTGTTTATCAGGATAAAGGGCAAGACAATAGTACAATATCTTCAAATAATTCTGCTGTCATATTGATTGCAGAAGACAACGAAGTAAATCGCAAGCTCACGAAGAAAATTCTCCTGAACAATGGCTATACAGTCCATGTTGTCGAAAATGGGGAGGAGGCAAAAAATATTATCGTATCTGAACACTTACGTCCAGACCTCATAATTCTTGACCTTAATATGCCTAAACTGGATGGCATAACTCTGACAAAATTTTTAAAACAGGATAAAAATACAAGCCATATCCCAATCATTATTGTGTCGGCAGAACCATCTTGTAAAAGTGAGGCGGCATGTCTTGAGTCTGGTGCAGAAAGATACTTACCTAAACCACTGAATACAACACTACTCTTAACAACAATTAGAACTTTAGTTGAACCACATTCTACCCAAAAAGAAAGCTTTGGATCTACTCCCGCTATCAATGAAACAAAATTAAAAAAGTTACAAAGTATGAGTAATGGTCAAGATTTTATAAATGAACTCATCTCTAGCTATAAGCATGATGTCTTTAGATCGTTGGGCGTTATAAAGAAAGCACAATCTAATGACTACAAAAAATACCGTGAAAAATTACACGCCATTAAAAGTTCATCCTATGAAATTGGCGCTGTTGCTGTTGTCCAGCAATGTATTAAATGTGAAGAGTTTACTGAGAATGATATTGACTCGAATAAAATACAATCCAGTACCAATGAACTTAACGAAATAATAGCTCAGAGCATTGTAGTTATTGAGAACAATTTAAATATCTGAATACAGCCTTCTTACGCCGTCGAATCTTTCAAGAAAAATATCTACGCAACCAGGATCAAAGGATTTACCAGATTCATCCCGAATATATGAAATAGCATCTTTAAAAGACCAGGCCTCTCGATATGACCTGTAAGACATTAAAGCCTCAAAAACACTACATATTGATATTATTCTTGCATTTAGCGAGATGTTTATGCCTTTTAAACCGAATGGATAACCAGTTCCATCAAATTTCTCATGATGATAGAGCGCAATCTCTGCCCCTACTCTGAAGTAACGAGAATTATTTTCAGACAAAAGTGTATTACCAACTATTGTGTGTGTTTTTATCTCTTGAAGCTCTGCATCATTTAATTCAGCATTATTATGAATAATATTATCCGGCAAATTAATCATGCCAGCATCATGCAACGGAGATGAGTACTCAAGATCCCTGCACTCCCTCTCAGTAAGCCCCATTCCTGAGGCAATCAAATACACTAATTTTGATAAGCGGGTGAAATTAGATGGCTCTCCCTGGATTCTATAACTCGAAATATAACCAATGTGCTGCAAGGTAGATTTCTCACGAAATTCTATTTGTTGTGTGGCAATATTGATGCTTCTCGCTAACCAGTCTGCCTTATCATTTATTACTTGATTCTGTTCCTGCAATTTAAGTAAATTATTACAAGTAGTTTCACACTCTATTTCATCAATAGGTCTTTTAAGAAATGCTGTCGCTCCAGATTTCAAAGCCTGGTGTCTTACAGTCAAATCACTTACGACTGTTATCATGATAATCGGCACAAACTCACAGTCTACGAGAGATCGAATTTTCTGAATAAACTCAACACCATTCATTTCTGGCATACTGTAATCGGTAATTATTAAATCAACCTTATTCTCGGACAACCATTTAAGTCCTTCCGTTCCAGAGCTTAAGGTAATGACATTTATATCATTACGAAGATTACTGATGAGCTGCTTTAATATTATTTTGCCCGTAGACTCATCATCTACTATTAGCACATTTCCCATTAAGATAGACTGAAACTTGAGATGAACTTATTATACAGTCCAGAAAAATATAGTCCTGGAAATAATGCGGCAAAGGCGAGCGGGGTTAACTCTGAGATTTATAGTACTGCACAAACGGCTCAATTTTACTTTTAAGTGTTCTCCATTTACGAGTTTTTATTGGTGATTTTCCCTCTTTCCACCGGTAAATATTCTGGACAACTTCCTCAGATGCAATGGCAATTTGCTTAATTGTAATTACTTTTAACCATTCATTGAATGTCCTGGTTATTTCATTTTGATCAACATAAGTTTTAGAATTGTTTGAAATTTTATATTTAGCTTCAATGTCATCAAGAATAGAGAGAATCGTAGCTTCTGAATATTTAGTTGGTATCTTTCCTCTTATCCAGGCAGAAAGATTTGATGGGGGTATCCTTACACCCATACGTTCGCCTATCATTTCAAGAAGCTGCACATTAATAAGACCACATCTATTTCGGACTTCCAAAATCCGAACCGCCAGGTCAGTACGATTTTCCAAATCAGCAACATCGCCAATATGTGATTTAGGGGCAATTTTATTTTTCATTTTATAAACAGTAATGACGTTGCATTTTATTTATTATTAGAATATACAGGAAGATTTATTAATGCTCCGGCGAACAAGACTTCATTAAATAGCATAGATATAATTATAATGCACAAATAATTAACAAATATTGCAAAAAATCTCGAAATATACCAAAAAGGGGCTTTATAAAAAACGGAATCGCTCCAAATTTTAATAGAATAACGGTTTAATTCATTGCCGGTATTCACAATCGGAACTCATCAAATCCCCCGTCATACCTGTTCCAGACAGGCATTAGGTTGATCTAAACTTCGCGGTGACACAGCCATGGGGTAAACCCCTTCGCCGCCAGCGTCGCGCAATTGTGGCCCCTTTGTTCCTACGGGTGCCAATTGGGTTAACCCTTCGATTTCTATATTTTTAGCCGCATTAATATCTCGATCATGGACTACACCGCATTGCGGGCATGTCCAGGTTCGGATTTTCAGCGGCAGCTTTTCTGCTTTGTAATCACAACCCGGTGTAGAACACAGCTTACTGGACGGGAAGAACCGGTCTACTTTAATCAGGGTTCTGCCATACCAGTCAGATTTATATTCCAGTTGTCGTGTGATTTCACCGAAGGAGACATCCAGGATCGAACGGTTTAAACCAGATTTCTGCTTAACCTTTTTACCAGGATTATCGAGGGTTCCCTTATTGCTACGAGACAGACCGGATACATTCAGATCCTCAATCATGATCACTTGGTTTTCGTTGATCATGCGTCGGGTTATTTGATGAATGTATGCCTGGCGTTCATCGGCAATACGGGCGTGTAATTTTGCAATGCGGAATTTGGTTTTTAAACGGCGGTTTGACCCTTTCTGTTGTCGGGCCAGGCGTTGTTGTAAACCTTTGAGCTGGACTTTCTTTTTCAATAAATGGCGTGGATTAACAAACTGGGCACCGTCAGAGAGTGTCATGACTTGATTAACCCCCAGATCAATACCAACGGTTTTACCCGCTGCCGGCAAAGATTGAATATCTTCTTCAACGGCCATTGATACAAAATACCTACCTGCTGAATCTTTGCTGACAGTGACCATTTTGGGCGATCCTTCCGGTACCCTGGTCCAGCGTACCTTGATCTGTCCAAGTCCGAGAATTTTGAGCATTTCACCGGCTTTATAATTTTTAACGATCACGCGCTGGTCTAGCTGAAAACGAATGGACTGCAGCTGGTGACGACTCTTAAACCTGGGATAACCGGCACCTTCTTTGAAGAATTTCCGAAAGGCTGCATCCTGATCTCTCAAGGCCTGGCTATAAACGGTTGTCGGTGTGTCTTTCAACCAACGGTAAGACTCCAGCTTTTTAAGCTCAGTCAGCTCCCGGCTAAAATCGATGCCAGTGACTGATTCAGAATATTCTTTATAAATATTTGATCGCCAGGCCAGGCAGGTATTCCAGGCAAAACGTTTTGATCCAAAAAACCGGTTCAATAATTGAATCTGTGTTTTGTTTGGGTAAATTCGATATTTATAGGATCGACGCTTCATGAGCATCATTATAATGCATAGAGAACATATTGAGAACCATTAAAACGAAGTTATTTGATTCGTGAAAACTATTTGGCCTGCGTTCCTCTGGCTACTCCAACCGTCTCAGCGGGGTCGTTGACTCCTTGCCTCCTTCAATGATTTATTGCTTTACGAAGAATACATTTGAAACAACGCTGGATGAATGGATAAAAGTAGGTTTCCACAACCACCCAGAACAAAAAGAACAGATAGAAATAACAGCTGTATCAATGAAACAATTTATGTAATCAGATAAAATACAGAAGTACAAAATGGCCATACAGACAAATACCTGATGAATATAATTGGACCTCAATTACGAGCCTATCGAAACAAACATAAACTCACATTGGACCAGTTTTCCAATAAACTTAATTTGTGTGGAATCGATATAAGTAAAGCTGTTTTGTCTAAAATTGAAAATTGCGAAAGGAAAATCACTGATATTCAAGTGCTACAATTTGCTATGTGCCTAAGTCTCTCATTGGACGAACTCTATGGACAGGAACATACCCAGAATTTAATACACTTGCATATGAAAAAAGCCGTAATATAAGGCCAAGCCGGTACACAAAGGTGTTGCAATATTCTATATGGTAGCTGTTTTTAATATGGCTCTATTTGCAGGTCAAGACATTTGCGCTAAAATTTGCTTTGTAATCTATATTGATGAAATTAGAAAAATATGATCCCAACAGATAAAAAATGGAAAATGAAGCCTGATTTTGGAAAAGCACTTATGCTTGCCCGGCGAGAAATTGCTGTATTTGTCTGTGATGCTGTAAATCTTGAAGGTATTGCTATGACATTACCTGAAGTACAAACATTGTTAGATGGGATAACAGTTGGTGGACATAAAGTAAATGATCAACAAATCACCATCAATCAAGGTAAAGCATGGAATTATCTTTTTTCATCAATTAAAAAGGATAGTTTTATTCTAAATGCTGAGTATGCTTGTGAACTACATTCTATTGCAGCTAAGGAAGAAGCATTAGAATGGGGTGTTTTTCGCTCAGGAGGAGTTAACATTGGAGGAACCGCATATACTCCACCCTCTTACGAGCGTCTTCCAGAATTGTTTGAAAAAATGTCAAATAAGACTCAATCATTTAATGACATTTATGATAAAGCTATTTATGTTTTTTTAGAGATGTCAAAAAATCAGTTTTTTTATGATGTTAATAAAAGAATGGGGCGTTTTATTATGAATGGAATTTTGTTAAATGAAGGGTATCCTGCTATTAATTTACCCGCAAAGAGACAGCTTGAATTTAACCAATTGATGCTTGATTTTTATAATTCTGGCGATATGAAACCAATGAATGTTTTTATGCGCTCTTGTCTTGACCATAATGTAATTAAAATAATGCTTGAAGATCGTACCCATTCATTAAAAATGTAGTCAGCAATTTAAGGCACAGGGAAGCTAAAGAAAAAATAATTACACTCTTACATAGGTTAGCCTAAATACCTCCTATTCCTGGCTATATTTTTGTTTTAAAGTCGTAAAAGATTTCTTCAGCAAAATCATATCTAAAATCCATTCTAAACCACATTATTTACAGGGTTGCAGGTTTTATTTATCAACACCTTTACTTACCGGCCTGATATAAAACAAAGAAAAAAATCAACTGTTAAACAGTAAGTATTGAAAATATACTTGTGGAAATTTGTGCTGATCCAAACTTAAAAATGTATCTAAAACCAATCTGGTAAATTTCAGACTCATAATTAACATCATTTAACTTGGTTACATAGGATGAACCACCATCTATAGATGAACCGACAAATTTTGCATCAATATGCATTGACCTGTGCTTTGACACCTTATTTATACCTGTGAATTTGATACCCAGTGAGCTGGACTCCATATCCTTAGATTTCAGCTCAGGCAAGACATTAACAAAAGAGTTATGACAGGAACCAGATGCAATATTCCAACTATGGCCAGAATTCGCCGAAAATAAAACCGAGGTGAAAATTAAATTATCTACAAATAATCCTGTGAACATTATCCTGCCAAATAAATTTATAATGATCATATCTTTCCACAGCTATATCTAAAGACGCTTAGTAGAAATCACCGAAAAGGTGGTAAATATTAAACGCCAAATTCGAGGTTTTTAAAAACCGCAATATAAACAGAAAACTGAAAATAAACACCTTTTCGGTGGTTGTAGAAAAATAAGGAAACCGTGCTGATAAGTTAAAATCCAGAGTTACTTAAATAAGCGAACAATAAAAATGCTTAAACTAATTTTAGTAACTTTCTTATACGCAATTACTATGCAACCAATGATCGTCATAGCAACTGCTGATCAGGACAGGTGGTTAAATCGAAATGAAGAGGGATGGTTTTTTTATAACGAACAAGAAGATCCCGAACCTGAAATAAAGATAGAAAAAGAAGTCCCCCCTACCCCGACACCACCTCCGGTAGCAAAACCTGAAATGCCTCAGGAAGAAGGACCGGAACCCTTCACATCAGCCTGGATACGAGGAAATATTCAGTTCTATCTGGATGCAGCAATAGACAATCCCACCGCAGAAAATGTATCAGCATATTTATATATACAAAATTACGCCATGAATAAATCCATGCAATTTATGGATGCTAACAAGAAAGCAACACTTGGACACCCAATGTTCGATTCAATATCACAAAGACCCACAGCTACTTATGCAAATCGCCAACTGGATGAGGAGGCTACACAAAAAAGGGCTGAAACACTGGATAATATCAGTCATAACTCAGGCATATTTTTCTTTTCAGATAATAGCAACGCTTCAAAGATACAAGCCGATATTATCAGCATGCTTGTCAGAAACTTTGACTTTGATATTTTAAAAATCACCACGGCCCAACCGACTCAAGAACTGGCCGATCAGGGCTTTAAAGAAGATAAAGGCCGGTCAAAGGCGCTCGGCATATCAACCTACCCCGCTATTGCATTAATAAGTGCAGATGGTAATTACGATGTTATCAGCCAGGCACCGGTAAGTTATTCCGACCTGAGGGATCGACTACTCATTGGAGCAAATCGATTAGGAGTCATCAATGAGGCAGAATTAAACCAAACAAGACCAATACGCAATCTTGGTTCGATCAATGTTGATATTACGCAACTAAAAAATAGCTCAAGCGATACAAGCTCCGTCCCTGTTCCCCAGAAAGACATCGTTAACCTGTTCAACCAAAGGTAATCCACATGAAATCATTAATTAATACAACTTTAATTATATACACATTATTACTGCTGATTGTTCAACAAACTTTTGCTGCCGGTATGCAAACACAGCTCGATAATATTTATCAGGATATGGAGAATTACACTGCCCCAGGTTCATATGAAACCATGCGCAGATCAGGCTACACACTGGGTCGCTATACCTATAAAACAAAAATTGTTAATGAAAACTTGATCTCTATGGTAGCTCCTAGTGCTAAGGGTGGATGTGGAGGCATTGATGCTTTTGGGGGATCATTCAGTTTTGTTAATGCCGATCAACTGGTCCAATTACTCAGACAAGTAGCATCAAATGCACAAGGCTACGCATTCCAGCTCGCCATGGACAATATGTGCCCGGACTGCATGAAATGGATGAACGAACTTCAATCTAAGGTTCAGGCCTTAAATAGCAATCTCTCCAATTCCTGTCAGCTTGCCCAAGGGCTTGTAAATGATGCATCAAGCATTATGCCCTGGAAAATAAAGGAAAAAACAGATGCTTCACTTAAAGCATCCTTAACGGGTGTAGGCGATGATTTCGGTGATTTACAGGGTTTCATCTCAGAGTCTTTAACCCCCTCTCGACGTGCAAAAGATGCTGATGCTGATGTATTCGCTCAAAAAAACACCGGCAATGTCGTTTATAAAGCACTTCGATACCAGAATGTCCAAAATTGGTATACCGGTGGTGACGCGGAACTTATAGAAAGCATCATGTCAATGACCGGTAGCGTTGTTGTCGGGGACCTGGTAACAAATCCTGATGATAATGGCGAGACTACAGAAGTAATTGAATTACCCGGATTACAACTCACTATACAAGACCTAATTGAGGGTAAACAAAATGCAGAAATTTATGATTGTTCACAAACAGATTATGTAAATCTTTGCCGAATAAACCCTGCAGACAAGAAAACAATAAATATTACTGGACTCAAAGAACGCATACTAGATGCTTTCGTTGGGGCAACAGGGTTAATCACTCATATACGAAATGGAGATATTAACGCCAATTTTACCGATGAACAAAAAGCAATTTTAGCCGCCATGCCTCACTCTATTGGTACAAAAATATTTCAGATAGCACCCAAATCAACACCTGCAGCAGAAACATTAATCCGGGACGTAATTAACCCCGTGACCCTGGAATATGTATGGAGGCTGATTAGAGAATCCGTCAGAGCTACGGAGGATGCATTAGCTCAACAGAAAAATGAAACATATAAAGGAAAGGCAATGGATATGATCAAAGCCTCTTACGATGATCTTGAAAAAGAGTTTATATCTCTTAATAGTACCTACGGCAGCGTCTCTGAGGTCGAGGAAAAATACAACAATATTATTAAGAATATTGATAAACCAAACTATTTTATCAGTAGCGCAAACAATAACAGGGCTAAATAGATATGGACTTTACAATTTACTCCATAGGGGACTCTTTATTTCTTGAGCAAGTCATGATTGCACTAGCGATGATTGCTGGTATCGATGATTTTACAGCAATGGTGCAGGTTGGACTTCTAGTTGGCGTTTTTTCAGTTGTAATAAGCGGTATATCCACTGGAGGTCAGAAAATTGAATTTCAACATGTCCTACTGGGCTTCATAATATACGCGACTATGTTTGTGCCAACAGCACGAGTACTAATCGAAGACACCTATACCGGCCAGGTACGAATTGTAGACGATGTGCCAATAGGACCCGCTGCAGCTGGTGGAATAATATCCCTTGTCGGTTACAAGTTAACCGAACTTTTTGAGCAGGCGTATGCACCTATAGTTCCAGCAATGACCGAAAATGAATTCTCTGAATCCTTACGGATACTAACTGATATTCGTAACAAGTCGATGCAAAGCGCTATTTGGAATGGTATCAATGAAGATTCAGGGTCGGGACAAGTAGATCTGCAAAAGAGCTGGACTGAATACATAAAAGATTGCACATTGACTAAAATTGACCTTGGCTTAATAACGGCGCATCAACTCTATACTTCATCCTTTGAAGTAGGCCTGGAGTTTGATTCAAACCTTTATGGAACTCAATTATTCATCAATCCCGGCAGTAGCATTGGTGTAAATTACACTTGCGCAGATGCCTGGGACGCTTTACAAGCCACAACTACTTTCGATGCTGAAACAACCAGAGCCTTTAATTCTATACTGGGTTTAGATGCTAATAATTTAGGTGCCGGTGATTCTTCTATCACAAAGACCAATGATGCAATAGCGGCATTGATCCCAGTTGGAATGGCAGCAACACGATACATAAAACTTGCAGTTCTGGAGCCTATTTTAGGAATGGCCGCTGAAAGGAAATACAAGGACACCCAGGATCTATCGGGAGCAATGATGGTTAACCAGGCTCTACAGCAAAGAAATACTCAATGGGCGACAGAACAAACCTTGTTTATGTCAATTGTCAGGCCCATGCTGGCATTTTTTGAAGCTTTCATTTATGCAATCAGTCCTATAATGGCTTTTGTCATTGTGCTTGGAGCCAAAGGCATACAATTGGCTGGTAAGTATTTTGCGCTCTTAATCTGGATCCAGCTCTGGATGCCGTTACTGTCAATCGTGAATCTTTATGTCTATTCGGCAGCAAGTCGCGCAGTCGCCACATACGGCACAATGGGGACTCACAACTGGGATTCATTCTATTCACTAAACGCAGCAACCGATACAATGCAACACTGGATCGCAACCGGTGGATTACTTGCCGCTTCAACTCCAGCTATTGCTCTAATGCTAATTTATGGGTCAGCCGTAACAGCCACGCATTTGGCTGGCAGATTAAAAAGTTCTGATGTTGTCGATGAAGGATATGTTTCACCAGACATTAAGAATAATCCAGGAATGGCAAATATAGCATCCATGCATAGTGGGAGCTATTTGAATGGTATGATGATGACAGGTTCTGAGTCTATGATTGGAACCGCGCAAATAAGTACAGCATTAAGTAAGGGGGTTAGTTCAACAGAAGCAAATCTCAGGCAAAGTGCAGATCAATATACCGACACATTAGGACATTCAATTACAAGTGGACAAACTGAGCAACAAAGGTTTGATCGCGCTGAAGATATTGGACGCTCAGTAAGTGCTGGAAATTCACAAATCGCACAAAACGCATCCGCATTCTCCAAAGGCCTGGCTGAATCTGGTGCTATATCGCATGACCATAAAGATGCCGTAACCGGTGCTGCTGTCGCCTCTATTGATGCAAATGGTTCTTTTAATGCCGCAAAATTTAGCCAAATAATGGGTGCAGCTGGAATCAGTTTAAAAGGGAGTGCTGGTCTAACGGGAAAGATGGGAAGCACTTCATCAGATGGGTCTACACAAACATCATCAGAGTCACTACAAGCCGGAATGGATTATAAGTACTCCGATAATCAGATTGCAAAATTTGGATCAGAGTTAAGCTCCTCACTAAAAGATGGGAAAACCTTATCTAAAACTGATACCTGGGGAACACAAGATTCACAGAATTTAACCAAAAGTAGTTCAGAATTAGAGTCTGCTTCAGATACCTACCAGAAAATGTCCGCTTTAAATACTTCTTTTCAGGGGAGCACTAATTTCAATCTTAGAGAGGTCGGCTCATTAGCTGCAGGCAGGAATTTAGATGGATACAATGGAAATACGGCAGCACAGGACACGCTATACTCAGGCATAACATCACAACCACAGCAGGTTCAAGAGGCCGCCCAAAATTTATATAGCCACTACAGACAACTCGGTATGGAACCACAAGTAGCTCAAAATACTGCCAGCTTGACGGCATTGTTAAGTCGATCAAATTACTCCAATGAGTCAGATTTTATTAAGGGTTCCCAATTAGCAGGTGAAGTCATCAGCCAATCGACCGGACAACCAACAGGTGCCGGGGGATATGGCTACGAAAACAATTCGGCATTACAAGATAATGCCCCGAATAATAGAGATGTAAGAGCCACGGCCACGATTGATGGCCCTCCATTAGAAAGTTCGGTCGATACGTCATCCGTAGGAGATAGTGTCACAAACGCGACACCTCCAGCTTCAGCAAATGTGGAAGAAGCACATAATCAGAATATTCGTGAAGTAAAGCAAGATGGCTTAGAAAAAGAGCGGAGCATCAGTAGCTCTGCCGCAAATACAGCCGCGAGGAATATCGGTCGAGATCTTAACATGAGTACATCAGCTTCTACCTGGGGAGCTTATGATAATGCAAACAGCTGGCTATCCAGAAGATCAGATGAAGTAGGTGGTGGCATTAATGCTGCTTCTGAAGAAAAGTGGGAAGCCATTAAAGATTTCACAAATGGTGATGCTGGCCTCATGGAATCAGCCAAGAAGTTCTTAGACCCCAATGCCGGGGTTGATGCCTACAATCAATTTATTGATCAGTATGGTGAGCAATTTAAAGGAGCTGTTCAACAATATGCAGTGGATCATTACGGTTTGACATCTTCACAGGCTGCAGTGTTTGCGGAGTCATTTGATACTAATGATCAACCGATGCAACAGCGTATTGCTGAGATGCAGCAGGATTATATGACTCCAGATGGTAAGGGTGGGATGGAACTAACAGATGCCAATCGAAAACTCACAGAAGATATGGCTGACCGAATTATTGATGCCTCAGGTTCTGGAGAACGTGCGGGAAGTTACTTGCAGGATATAAGGCAACACAATATAGCCTCTCGACGTGCTACCCCAAATGAGTAAATATAGAGGTAACAGCTTAAAGGTTATCCTTATTATAAATATCACCATAAAGGTTATGAATTGAATTTCGATTTGTTACGAATGAGTTTTCAAACGGGTCATTACCATTATCAAAATCATCGTCAACATCAATATTGATATCTTGAGGAACGGGCAATAACTGCCCGATACCACCAAATAAGGCTACCGCTGCACCAATCAAAAAGGTCGGCAATACAAGCCCACCCAATCCCGCAATCGCTTCAGCGATTATCAGGATGGCAGTCACCAGGAATACCTTAATAAAAAAACCTGCTGCACTGATTATATTTTTCATAGCTTTTTCCTTTCTCTCTCTGCGTATTATAAACATAAAAAAATTTATGTAAGCTTTGTCCTGTAATTCTGTCAAATATTTCCATTTCCTTCATATCCTTAATACCCCATCAACTTAAAGTTTAAATTTTCTTTTCTTTAAATAAGGCCATTATAAAGAAGGAATAATCAATATTTACAATGTATTGCATAACTTGTTAAATTATTAATCAACTTAAAGCAAAGGATATTATATAGAA
>Ga0209559_1001137_pt1 | contig 12874 bp, 9 predicted proteins | sample SaaInlV_110m_DNA_FD_184677 | JGI IMG/M metagenome (GOLD analysis project Ga0209559, IMG submission 184677) | Marine microbial communities from expanding oxygen minimum zones in the Saanich Inlet - Saanich Inlet SI074_LV_165m_DNA (SPAdes) (version 2) | ecosystem: Environmental > Aquatic > Marine >...
TTGCTCTCAGATGCTTCTCTCAATGTACATCAGGCCGCTGTCTTGTCTATGTTATTCGGAGATTCGTGGCCGTAGGCGTGGGGCGCTTTTCAACCAGCATAACCGCTTCGCTAAAAACGGTTTTGGTGATACCAGAATCGCTGCACCAACCCATCCGCTACTATGCGGCCCCTGTTGCAGGTTCAGCTCTCTCTGACCATGCTCTGGCGTTTAGTCAATTCTTGAAGAGCCAAGAGGCGATTACTTTAGCGGATAACAGAGGCTTTATTACCAACCCTTAACGATGGATAGCTGTAACGGAGTGGATTGATGCGTTTCATGAGAAGAGTAGAAAATTTGTCACTGTTCTGGAAGCTGCTACTGCCTCTGATAGGGGTGATGCTGTTCTGGATGGCTAGTGCAGGCTATACCATTTCAGGGATTAGCGCATCTCAGCAACTACTGCGTAACCTCTATACGGAAGATGTAGGGGTCGTACTCAAGCTCGAGCGGCAAGTGAAACAGTTGATTGAGCTGCACCTCCACCTCTCTAAGCATTTGGCCACAGAAGAGTCCAAAGTGATGTCTCTGCACAGTATCGCACTGAAAAAGGTTGAGCGGCAGTTGGTGGATAACTTGAAAGAGATTGTTACTGACTATCAGCAGCATGAGTCAATGGCCCATATCAATATCGGGAAGGTCAATGAGATCTATCAAAAGCTCTACGCCTCATCTTCACGAGTGATCCAGCTCAGTGCAGACTTTGAGAAGGAGCAAGCCTTTACCCTGTTCAATCAAGAGACATCACCACTGTTCAAAGAGATCAGAGCCGAGTCTGACCGCCAGCTGAAGATGCGTGAGCAGTCGATGGCGCGCCACTATAGTCAATCCCTGTTGTTGGAGCAGCAAAACCTTACACAAACCATCATTACCAGCATTCTCCTAAGTGCACTCTCTCTAATCATCATCTACCTGCTCTCAAGGCTGAACGCAAACCGCTTGGCTCAAGTGGTGGTATGGGCTAAGGCGATGGGGGAGGGTCATTCTCAGCAGCCGCTCAACCTCAATAGTAGCGATGAAATTGGGGTGCTTGGCAAGGCACTAGATAGTATGGCTAATAACCTGGCCCAAGCTCGTGAGCTTGAGGCTCAGGCGCTGGTTGATCTGCGGTGTGCTAAGGAGCGTGTAGAGCGTCGAGCACAAGAGTCGGAGGTGCTGGAAAAACTGCTGCGGATCTCATTGGATCATCAGCCGCTGGACCATTATCTGCAGCAAGTATTAGAGATGTTGCTGAGTTCGTTACCGTGGTTGGGGCTGCTTCCTAAGGGTGGGGTCTTTCTTACGGAAGAGCAGGGAGAGGGTCAAACCTTAGTGCTGGCGGCGAGTAAAGCGTTCTCTCCTCAACTATTGAAGGCTTGCAGCAAAGTCTCCTTTGGGCATTGTATGTGTGGGCGTGCAGCAGAAGAGCAGAAAATACAGTTCTCAAACTGTATGGACCATCGTCATGAGACCCGTTTTGAGGGGATACAAGAGCATGGTCACTTTAATATTCCAATTTTAGAGAATGGAAAAACCTTGGGTGTTGTTGTGTTCTATCTTCCTCATGGCTATGAGCAAAACCAAGAAGAGGTTCTCTTTTTAGGGCAAGTTGCCGATGTGTTGAGTATGGGGGTCTTACGCCACTATGATCGCCACTCTCTGGTACAAGCGAGGCAGCAGGCAGAAAATGCAGACCGCTCGAAGAGCCAGTTCTTAGCCAATATGAGCCATGAAATTCGCACCCCAATGAATGGCATCATTGGGTTGAGCCACCTAGCATTGAAATGTCAGCTCTATCCAGAGTTGGAGGACTATATTGAAAAAATTCAAGGGTCGGCCCACTCACTACTCGATATTATCAATGATATTCTCGATTTTTCTAAAATTGAGGCGGGGCAGTTAAAGATAGAGGCGGTTGATTTTGAGTTGTGCCGAGTGCTGGATAAGCTCTCAAATATCACCGTGTTTAAGGCAATAGAGAAGGGTGTGGAGGTGCTGTTTGATATTGATGTCTCTGTACCCAACCATCTGCTTGGAGACCCCACTCGTCTGCAGCAAATTCTGGTTAACCTCACCAATAATGCGATTAAATTTACCCAGCAAGGGGAGGTTGTTGTTCAGGCTCAGCTTATACAGCAGCGTGGTGAGGCGTTGGAGTTCTTATTTAGTGTGCGTGATACCGGAATTGGTATGAGTAGGGAGCAGCAGGCGTTGCTGTTCCAACCATTTTCTCAGGCTGATGCCTCAACCACACGCAAATATGGTGGGACGGGTCTGGGGTTAGCGATCTCCAAACAGCTGGTGGAGATGATGGGGGGGGAGATTGGTGTCGAGAGTGAATTGGGTGTGGGGACTACCTTTCATTTCACCATCACTTTAAAGCAGGGGAGGGAAGTGGAGAGAGAGACAGAATGTTCCAAAATAGAGCCGCAAAAAATGTGGGCGCTAGAGGGTATGCGTGTACTCTTGGCGGAAGATAATAAGACCAATCAGCTGGTCGCACAGCAGATCTTGTTGAATGCAGGTGTTGAAGTGACTACCGTAGAGGATGGATTAGCAGCGCTCAAAGCCGTTGAAGAGAGTGATTATGACTTGGTGTTGATGGATATTCAGATGCCAGAGATGGATGGTTATCAGGCAACGCGAGAGATACGGATGACCTACCCTGCAGAGACACTTCCTGTTATTGCAATGACAGCCAATGCCATGCAGGGGGATCGAGAGAAAGCGCTTGAAGCGGGAATGAATGATCACCTGACCAAACCGATTGATGTAAATCAGCTCTATCTTACTCTTCACCACTGGGGATGCAGCCGTACATAAGGTAGAGTAATAGATTCCCCTTCTGCATTGCCTACTTATGGATGAGCGAATAGAACAATTAAAAGCTGGAGAGGTCGATGAGGCAGGGTGTATGCTTTACGCCCTCAAGCGAAAGCTTGATACGGTGCTGGGTTCTATTGCTACACTTTCTGTTTGAGCCTTAAGGCTCCTGTTTTAGAAATTTAAACCTGCGCAAAATAAAAGATAGATTATGAGTACTCAGCCAGTGAACCTGCTTGCAGTTGATGATGACCCAATAATATTGGAGATTTATCGGAATATTTTTAGTATGCAAAAACATCGAGCAGGTGGCCCTACTGATCAAGTGGATATACAGACAGAAGCTCAAAGCGGCTTGCACCAATTACTATCCCCTATCGTACTGGATACGGTAGAGCAAGGTGAATGGGCTGCTCGTATGGCGGCTGAAAAAAACTATGCTGTTGCCCTGCTTGATATGAATATGCCGGGTGGTTGGAGTGGGCTACGTACAGCAGAGGAAATTATTAAGCACAGCCCACAAACACGTATTATATTTGTATCAGCCCATATTGATTACTCTCTGGATAAGTTGCAGCGAAAGCTGGGAGCTAACTTTGCCTTTTTGCATAAACCGATTGATGAGAACGCGTTAATTCAGCTGGTTATGTTGCTTGTCAATGGCTATCAGCGTGAGCTGAGGCTGGTTGGTGCTGAAGCGGGTACGCTTCAGGCAAACCAAGTAAAAGATGAGTTGATTCAACGGCTGGAGGAGAGTGAAAAACGTTTTCGTGATCTGGCTGAGTCCGCCTCTGACTGGATCTGGGAAACGGATTATGAAGGGCGATATACCTTCGTCAGTGAGCCTGTAAATAATTTTCTTGGATATACTGGGCCTGAAATTCTGGGAAGGACCACTTGGGAGTTGATGCCAGAAGAAGAGAGAGAGCGAACCGCTAAGATGCTCAAATCGATCATGGCGAAAAGGGGAAGGCTTCATGAGCTGGAGCTTACCTTTCAGCACAAAATGGGATACGAGGTTGTTGTGGTGAGTAATGGTCTGCCCATTTTTCATCAAGGTGAATGGGTTGGCTATAGAGGGGTGACCAGAGATATATCCAGACGTAAACTGATGGAGACACGTCTGGAGCAGGAGGTAAAGGAGCGAACAGAGGAGCTCTATCAATCAAAAGAGGCGATCAGAGAGGCGCTCCACCTGAACAGCACAATCATTGATGAGGCCCCAACGGGTATTGCAGTATATGATTCAACGGGGCGATGCATCCGAGCAAACAGTGCGATTGGGAAAATCATGGGGGTTAGTGGTGACCAGCTGTTGGCGCAGAACTATCATGAGCTCTCCTCATGGAAAGAGAGTGGGCTCTATGATAGTGCGGTAGAGGTCGTTGCCAGCAAACAAACACAACAAGTGGATGCACATCTTGATTCCATACCGGGGAAGAGTCTTGACCTAAATTGTCAAATGGTTGCTATCGGTAAGCAGAAAAATCATCTGATGCTTTTGGTGGCTGATGTTACTGCAGTGAAACAGGCGGACAAGAGGTTGAGGCACTTTGATGAGGAGCTAGAAAATCAAGTAAATCATCAGGTGGAAGAGCTGCGTAAAAAGCAGTCTCAACCACTGAACTACCAATTTCGGGTCTTGATTATTGAAGATTCAGCCACCGTGCGTTATGTTGTTGAAGAGGGGTTGGTTGAGGCAGGTTTCATTGTTGAAACGGCAGAGAGTGCAGAGGTGGGGTACCAAAAAATTGAGCAGGCTCTGGAGCAGGGATGCCTATATGACGGTATCTTATTAGATTGGGTTCTTCGTAAGCGAGCTTAAAACGACCTACTTCCCCTCGCGGGTATCAGTCTGGCTGCTTTCCCCCAGCGGCACATTCCATGGTAGTAGTGCTTCAATCTTTTCCAGCGTATCAGCAGTACCAATCTGGTTAAGGATGTATTCAATATAGGCGGAGGGATCCAGCTGGTTGAGTTTTGCAGTCTCAATCAGTGAGTAGCAGATTGCACTGGCCCTGGCACCTTGCGAGGTATCACTGAAAAGCCATGCTCTCCGGCCTACTGCAAAGGGGCGAATCGCATTCTCCGCACGGGCATTGCTGATCTCCAGATAGCCATGGTCACAGTACCCCGTCAGAGTCGCCCATTGGTTGAGGGTGTAACTCATGGCCTTACGGGTCAGAGAATCCTTGGGTACTCTGGTGAGGTTTTTATCTATCCACTCTTTCAGTTCATCAAGAATGGGGGCACTCAGCTCCTGCCGTATCTGGTAGCGCTCTTCATCACTCCTCTTCTTGATCTCTTTTTCAATCCGGTAGAGTTTGCGGATCTTGCTCAAGGCGATACCGGCCAAGGTAGGTTTGAGCTTTTTTCCCTTAGGGGTTTTGGCCGCCTTTTCCGCCTCCACAAATTTACGTCTGGCATGATCCCAGCATCCGATGCGCTCGATTCCATTCTCACGACAAATTTGGGCATACCCTGCATAGCCATCGACCTGTAGGATACCGATAAAATCCTCCAGTAGCCGACTGGGTACAGCACCAGCCCGAGAGGGGTCATATTCAAACAGCACGGACTCCCGATCCGGTGGCCCTCCACAGGTAACCCACATCCATTTATCGGACTGTGCTGTTTTTCCATCCTCTTTCAATACCTGGATACGAGTCTCATCTCCATTAAGATAGCCGCCGCTATTTTGGATCTCTCTAAGCAGGTTGATCAGGGGTTGAAACAAAGGAGATAGACGGATGATCCAGTTTGCCATATTGCTACGGCTGACTTCATGTCCATAACGCTTGAGGATGCTCTCCATTCGATAGAGTGGGAGGCCATCCGCATATTTGGCCACGATGATGTAGGCCAGCAGGGAGGTGCTGGCAAAGCATTTGCCCAGTGGGTGGATGGGGCGTGCTGCAGCAATGATCTGCTCTTTGGCTTCACCCTGTGTGTCGGTTGTATTGAATACAGCCTTCTCCTGCCAGTACTCCAGCACATTGAGCTGTGCAGGGATATATTCGAGCTCTTCCTTGGTTTTGGTAAAGAAGGTTCTACTGGCACCATCACGCTCTTCATCGCTGAGTAGCAACTCAATGCGCTTGCGCAGCAATGAGTCAGAGAATCCACGATTACGCTGTTTCTTGTGGGGTTTCGGTTCAACCAGGTCCTCATCATCCACCTGGTCGGCGAGATCAGCCAGCGCCTCCTCCAGCTCTGCCTCATCAAACAGGTCAGACTGAAAGGGTAGCTTTTCACTGCTGGCACCAAAGCGTTGTACCGTGGCTAAGCGAAGGTACTCTTCGAGGATTTTGATGTAGCGGTCTTTTTCTTCAGCGTGATTTTTTGCCTCTTTTAGCTCTGCTTGTTGCTGCTCAAGCTGTTCCCGGCGTTGTAGTAGCTCAGCCTCTTGACGAGCAATAATAGCAAGCAACTCTGTGCTATTTTTTCCTTTCAATAGCTCGTTTGGAGAAGTTGATAAGAGGCTGTTTTGCATGAATGAATTATATCAAAATCGACTTAACTTTTCCATCAAAACAGCGTGTTATAGTGTAATTCTTTATGCCCCTGCATAGCTTGTAGATTGTATCCATCAAGCAGCCAGTTGATCTGCTCTCCACTTAAACTGATGACCTCCTCATCTGTTTTAGGCCAATGAAATTTCTCTTCAGCCAGCGCCTTGTAATAGAGGATGAATCCATTGTCCTCCCACATCAGCCCTTTGATCTTGTTGCACTGACGGTTACGAAATAGATAGAGGATGCCGTCAAAGAGATTATGTTGCAGTTCACGCTCGATGATTGCCGCCAGTCCGTTGACCTGTTTGCGAAAGTCCACGGGCTCTTGATAGAGGTAGATCTCAGGTGTCTCCAGTGCAGGGCGAAGGGTGCGGTGTTTCATACCCGCCCCAACAACTGAACGATGATATCAAGCTGTGTCGTATTGATTCCGCTGAGGACCACTCCATTGGGGAGTGTTATGGTCAGCTCAGATGGGGCATGCTTGTGCTGAGGGTGCTGCACTACCCGAACAAAGCCAGAGCGTGAAACTGCTGTAGGTTCACCCTGATCGGCTGCCACTTCAGATAACTTCCTTTTCCAATAACCAAATTGGCCGTAGTCCAGATTGTGCTGCTGACAGTAGCGCACCCCGCTGTTTTCTGAACTTTTCCATTGCTTCAGCTGCTGCTCCCAGTAGCATCGTAGTGCTTGCCTTGATTTACCCATCACGTCTCTCCTGTAGTAGTTACGAGCGGAGAGTAGTGTTACGGGTTAGTTGGCCGGTGAGAAGTACCCTGTTTTAAGGTCGCTTACAGTACAACTACTTCCCAGGATGGCACCAACCAGCCACCATGTTTGACCTGATTATCAACAAAGATACTTGGAAGAAGATGGATAAACAGCAGCAGACTGTTGTTGAGATGAGCTGTAAGGCGGCGATGTTGGATGGTCTGGCACAGGGTGAGGCGATTCAGTTCCCAGTGATGAAAGAGAATGCTGAGAAGGGGGTGCAGAATCGCTACTGGAGTGATGAGATGCTTGGTCAGTTCAGCAGTAAGTGGGACGAGGTGGTTGCAGAAGAGAGTGCGAAAGATCCTGAGTTCAAGAAGATCTACGACAACTTGAAGAACTTCCGCAGCGACTATCGTGTGTGGAATGAGTGGGCCTTCCTGCCACGCCCCGGTACGGAACGTATCAAAAAATAGGCGGTGATAACCCCCTCCTCCTCTCTGGAGGGGGGAACCCGAACACCTTTATCGAACTCAGGAGCCTAACCATGTCCTCTCCCCTAGCGGATCTATCACCACAATTTGAAGTACCGATTGCCCGCTGGCTTAACCGAGGGGTGCAGCGTATTGCCGAAACCACAGCTTGGCTTAATGTGGCATTGATCGGCATTATTCTGATTCAGGTGGTTTTACGTTACGGCTTCAACAATGGGCAGGTCCCTCTCGAAGAGTTGATGTGGCATTTTTTCGCCACCGCTTTTATGTTTGGTATCGCCTACGCGATCACGCAGGATAGCCATATCCGTGTTGATATCGTACATATGTATCTGCCCCGAAGGGCTCAACATATTATTGAAATTCTGGGCATCCTCTTTCTGCTGATGCCCTTTACTATTATTCTGCTCGACCATAGCAGTGGCTGGGTGATTGATGCCTATCTGGTCAATGAATCCTCCTCCAGCCCTACTGGTCTCCCCTACCGCTGGGTGGTTAAGGCGGTGATTCCACTGACCATGATTTTAATGCTGGTTGCCGCCATAGCCAGACTGATTCAAGAGCTCTCTCTGCTACTACATCACGGCAAAGAGCTGGAGGACAACACTCCACGACGGGTCTCGATGCTACGCCACCTGTTTCAACCACAGGTTAAGGGCTCATCAGAGCGATCAAAAACTGAAGGGGAGTCATGATCATGCTTGAGGCTGAAAATTATCTGGTGATTGCGATGTTTGTCTCCTTTATCACCCTCCTCTTTACGGGCTTCCCCGTTGCATGGGTTCTGGCAGGGGTGGGGGTTCTCTTTACCGGAGTGGCCTGGTACACCGACAATGTAATGGAGTGGACCATGACCGGGCTCGACTACAACACCTTGGGGCTGTTGACGGGGCGGGTCTTTAGCGTGATGGATAACTGGGTGCTGGTAGCGCTGCCGATGTTTATCTTTATGGGGCTGATGCTGGATAAGTCAGGGGTTGCAGAGAAGATGATGCACTCCATGCAGAAGCTGTTCGGTAATGTCAAAGGGGGGCTGGCGATCACCGTCACCCTGATTGGTATTATCCTCGCTGCCTCTACGGGGATTATCGGTGCCTCGGTGGTGCTGCTGGGGGTGATGTCACTACCGGTGATGATGAAGCAGAACTACAACAAACCGCTGGCACTCGGCACTATCGCCGCCTCAGGCTGTCTCGGGATCTTGATCCCCCCCTCCATTATGTTGGTGATTATGGGGGATCAGTTAGGGGTTTCAGTGGGTGACCTGTTTATGGGGGCGGTAATCCCCGGGGTTATTCTTGGCTTTCTCTACATCAGCTATATCCTCATCTACGGTCGGCTCTATCCAGAAAATGCCCCACTGGCGCTCGACCACAAAGAGGTCCATCTTGAAGATGTACTACGTGCACTGCTGGATATTCTGCCTCCAGCCGCACTGATTCTGGTGGTGTTGGGTTCGATTTTCATGGGGGTTGCTACGGTTACGGAGGCCTCTGGTGTGGGGGCGCTGGGGGCATCGATATTGGCACTCCTCCACAAACGGCTCGACTATGAGACGTTGAAAGAGGTGACCATGAATACCATGAACACCTCCGCCTACATCTTTGCAATCTTTGTTGGGGCCACCATTTTTGCTCTGGTGCTACGAGAGTGCGGTGGTGACCAGCTAATCGAGTCCTCCCTCAATGGCTTGGGGTTGGGGCCATATGGATTGATTGGGGTGGTGCTGTTGATGGTCTTCCTGCTTGGGTTCTTCTTAGATTGGATTGAGATCACCTTGATTATCTTACCGCTGGTTGGGCCTGTGGTTGGGGCTCTGGATCTACAGGTAGATGGCTATGGTGTGGTCGATAACCCCAACCTAGTATGGTTTGCACTGCTGGTAGCGGTGACTCTGCAGACCTCCTTTCTTACCCCGCCGGTTGGCTTCGCCCTCTTCTATCTCAAGGGGGTCTGCCCTCCTGAGGTGAAACTGACGGAGATCTATCGTGGGGTGCTCCCCTTTATTGGGTTGCAGTTGATTGGGTTGCTGTTAATCTTCCTCTTCCCTCAACTGGTCACTTGGCTACCTGCTGTCGCTTACGGAAATGGATAACTGTTACCTCCTGTTAAAAAAGGCGCTTGCGCGCACCCTGCCGGATCAACGACTGATCGATGAGCCTCTGCTCTGTACCGCCTATGGTACCGATGCCAGCTTCTATCGTCTGGTGCCGCAGTTGGTGGTGCGGGTGGTGGATGATGCGGAGGTGGTGGAGTTACTGCAACAGGCCCAGCGGTATGCGACTCCGGTCACCTTTCGCGCAGCGGGTACCAGCCTATCTGGTCAAGCGGTGACCGATTCGGTACTGGCAGTACTGGAGGGTAACCACTGGCGAGAGCATCAGATTCTCGAAGAGGGTGCAGCGATTCGTCTACAGAGTGGTGTTATTGGTGCACAGGCCAACCGTTATCTTGCCCCCTATGGGCGCAAAATTGGGCCAGACCCCGCCTCTATCTCCAGCTGTAAGATCGGGGGGATTGCCGCCAATAACGCCTCTGGTATGTGTTGTGGTGTGGATCAGAATAGCTATAAAACGGTGCAATCTATGTGTGTCATTCTAGCGGATGGTACCCTGCTGGACAGCGCCGATAGAGAGAGTCGTGAGCAGTTTAGAGAGACCCATGCCGCACTACTGGATGCGCTGACTCAACTGGGACAACAAACCCGTGATAACCGAGCGTTGGCCGAGCGTATTCGCAATAAGTACAAGATCAAAAACACCACAGGTTATAGCCTCAATGCGTTGACTGACTACAGTGATCCATTTGATATCCTGCAGCATCTGATGATCGGCTCTGAGGGTACGCTCGGCTTTATCTCCGAGATCACCTACCGTACCGTGGTAGAACATCGATACAAAGCCAGTGCACTGATCCACTTTCCCAATACGGTTACTGCTTGTGAGGCGATCCCGCTATTAAAACAGCTGCCCGTGGATGCGGTGGAGATGATGGATCGTGCCGCACTGCGCTCGATTGAGCATAATGAGGGGATGGACCCGCTGATCCAGCAGTTGCCTGATAAGGCCACTTCACTACTGGTTGAGAGTCGTGCAGAGACCTCCGAGCAGCTCCAGCAGCAGATCAAGCAGATTGAAACAGCGCTGAATCCCCTGCAGCGCCTTAGTGAGATCCACTTTACTGATCAACCTGCCGAATTTGAGCAGCTGTGGAAGATCCGCAAGGGGCTGTTCCCCTCAGTGGGTGCCATGCGAGAGAGTGGCACCACGGTGGTGATCGAGGATATCGCCTTCCCCATTCACCAGTTGGCGGCCGGAACCGATGCCCTGCAGCAGCTGTTTCAGCAGCATGGTTATAGCAATGCGATCATCTTTGGTCATGCACTGGAGGGTAACCTCCACTTTGTGATCACCCCCAATTTTGGTGATACGACTGAGGTTTCGCGCTACCACCAATTTATGGATGCACTCAGCCAACTGGTGGTACGGCAGTTTGATGGCTCGCTCAAGGCTGAGCACAGCACAGGGCGTAATATGGCCCCCTATGTGGAGTTGGAGTGGGGTGCGGAGGCGTACCAGATGATGCAGCAGATTAAACAGTTGTTTGATCCAGAAAAGCTACTCAACCCCGGTGTTATCCTCAATGGTGATCCCGATATCCATATCAAAAATCTCAAACCGATGCCACAGGTGGACCCCTTGGTGGACCGCTGCATTGAGTGTGGCTTCTGTGAGCCGATCTGCCCTTCGCGCAACCTCAGTCTGACTCCCCGACAACGTATTGTGAGTCTGCGCCATGCTGTGGGAGATCCTCTGGCGCAACTGCCTGAGAACTACCCTTGGTTGATAGAGGAGAGTTGTGCTGCTGATGGCCTCTGTGCCACCCGCTGTCCGGTGGGGATTAATACTGGAGAGATGGTGCTGCAGCTGCGTCGGGAGGCACTCACACCACGCGCAGAGAAGATCGCCAACTGGTCTGCCAACCATATTGGAGGCATTACCCGTGCGACAAGTAGTGGACTGCATCTGCTTGATCAGCTCTCCCGCTTCACTGGGCCAAAGGCTATTGAGGGCGGGAGTCAGTTTCTCACCAAAATCAGTGGCGGTAAAATTCCAAGCTGGGACCGCTGGATGCCACGTAGTGGCTCATCCTTATCCTCTGCAAACATAGAGACCTCCCCCACTCACGACAGGGCGGTCTACTTCAGTGCCTGTGTCAATCGAGCAATGGGTAGCGCCAGTGGTGATAGCGAGCAGCGTGGCCTCAATGAGGTGATCGGTTCGCTATTTCATAAGGCTAAGCTGCAGATGGTTGTGCTCCCAGAGATGGAGCAACAGTGTTGTGGACTCCCCTTTAGTAGCAAGGGTGCAACTGCTGCTGCAGAGCAGAGTTTACGAAGGCTGGAGCAGGCGTTATGGGAGGCAACAGAACAGGGGGCGTTGCCGGTGCTCTGTGATGCCAGCCCCTGTACTGCGCGGATGGTGGAGCAGTTTACGCGCCCCATTCAGCTGTTTGACTCGGTGCAGTTTGCTCTGCAACAGCTGATTCCACGGCTGCAACAGAGCCAGCAGCTGGAGCAGATTGCTCTGCACATCCCCTGTAGCGCCCGCAAACAGGGGTTGGAGCCGCTATTTTTAGAGCTGGCACAACGCTGTGCCAAACAGGTTTTTCAGCCTGAAGAGGAGGGGTGCTGTGGTTTCTCCGGCGATAAAGGGTTTACCCTTCCAGAACTCAATCAATCAGCATTGGCTGGTTTGAAAAAGCAACTCCCGAAAGGGTGCAGTGAAGGGTTCTCCTCCAGCCGCACCTGTGAGATCGGGCTCTCCCGCCACAGTGAACTCCCCTACCGTTCGTTACTCTATCTGGTGGATCGCTGTTTTACTGCACCAGCTGAGACCTCCTCAATCTAATAGCTGATCGAGGGCTTTCAATAGTGCTTTTGCTGAGATGGCAAGCTGATCCATCTCTCCCTCATCAAAGGCTTGCTGTACCGTCTCCGCTCTAACAGAGAGTGCAGGATACCCAAAAGATATGGCACTGCCTTTAATGGAGTGTGCCACAGCCCTGACCTCACTCCACTCCTGATCAGCGAGCGCTGTGGTGAGTTTTGCTCTATTTTTTGTGCAGCTATCGATATAGATCGCCATCAACTCATCATCTACTTCTGCTTCAGGCTGGATTATCGCTTCTGCAGCAGGACTCTCGTAACCGTTCAGACCCCAGTTCATTAGGGTAATCAATTTAACGAAATAGTGGACAAAAGATAAGCATTGTGAGAGAGTAGCAATCATAGCTACGCAACAACTCCCACAA
>Ga0209559_1001147_pt1 | contig 12832 bp, 17 predicted proteins | sample SaaInlV_110m_DNA_FD_184677 | JGI IMG/M metagenome (GOLD analysis project Ga0209559, IMG submission 184677) | Marine microbial communities from expanding oxygen minimum zones in the Saanich Inlet - Saanich Inlet SI074_LV_165m_DNA (SPAdes) (version 2) | ecosystem: Environmental > Aquatic > Marine...
GCGAAGGATGATTGCAGAGGCGGCACTGGATAAGGATTTTCAGACGCTTTTGCCAAAAGCAGAGCAACAGCCACTAAATTCTTTCATCCACACGCTGTTACGCATGGTGGCCTGAGGATGAAGAGCTTGAGACTTCATAATTTGTAGGAAACTTCAGTATATTGAGTAATCATCAGGTAAGTCTTGAGTAAGTATTGCGTCATAGGGTTACATGCGGAACTGGTCGCCGAGATAGACCTCGCGTACCTGTTCGTGCTCCAGAATATGGTCTGGGTTGCCTTCGGCAATAACCGTCCCCTCGCTGATAATATAGGCGCGATTACAGACGTTTAGGGTCTCACGCACATTGTGATCGGTGATCATCACCCCAATGCCACGCGCAGCGAGGTGGCGTACCACCTTTTGGATGTCGATAACAGAGATGGGGTCAACCCCAGCAAAAGGCTCATCCAGCAGGATAAAGCTGGGGGCTGCTGCCAGTGCGCGCGCAATTTCAACTCGACGTCGCTCCCCACCAGAGAGGCTGAGCCCCTTGGTACTACGGATATGGGCGAGATGAAACTCTTCCAATAGGTTCTCCAGCTCAATTTCAGCATCACCTTCATCCAAATCATCACGGTACTGGAGAATAGCGAGAATATTATCCTCCACGGAGAGCTTTTTAAATACAGAGGGTTCTTGTGGCAGATAACCGATCCCATGTCGTGCCCGTTTGTGCATGGGCATCCGAGTGATCTTTTTTCCATTCAGCTCAATGGTGCCGTTATTGGCGCGTATTAGCCCCACAATCATATAAAAAGAGGTGGTCTTGCCTGCGCCATTGGGGCCCAGTAGCCCTACGACTTCACCACCAAAAACATCCAGCGAGACACCTTGCACCACTCGCTTGCGGCCAAAACGTTTCTCCAGATGTTGGGCCGAAAGGTGCGGCCGGGGTTCTTGCTGATCCATCGGTAGGGGGGTGTTTATCGGTGTGGTGAGCGGATATGGTCGCAAGTACCGGGCGCACTGTCGGGACGAAATACCGTGCGGGTGCGTGCCTTGGCCTTCATGATATCGTTGTTGATGTCATAGATGATGCGCTGCCCTTTCTGCTCACTCCCCTTCTGGCAGAAGATCGCCTCGCGTTTTTTGGTGCCGATAAGCCGTATCTGGTCATCGTTAGACTGGTAGATCAGGCGGTCTGAGAGTCCACGCACAGGCTTCTCTCCGGGGTTGGGGATCTGTTGAAAGTAGGCCTGTTTTTTGTCACCGCCATAGATGACAGCCTTCTCTAGATCACTGTTCTTAAAAAAGAGCTCCACCTTGTCGGCATCGATCTCCAATGAGCCTTGGGTCATGCGTACCATGCCAGAATAGACGGCGTACCCCTCTTGATCTCGCAGCTCAGCGGTCTCTGAGATGATCTCCAGCGGCTGGTCCTTGTCATTAGGCAGAGCCTGAAGAGTGGGCGAGAGGAGCAACAGCAGTGCAAATAGTGGTGTTGGCGTGTGTCTGTTCATGGTGTCTGCAGTAGTTGAGCTATTTTCATTTTTGTAAATCATAACAAATAGAGTATGTCGACGTCTGCCTCAGGGCTGATAATGGCCTGTTGCATTTTTCAGTAACTGGACAATGCCGCTTCCCATCCACGCCTTGGCCCCAATAGACTGTGTTACCGAGCTTTCAGTACTGAAGGTGATGGGTTGGTCGGTTACCAGATACTCTTCATCGGTAAACAGGTCCAACATCTCGCTTTCGATCAGACTGAATTTTTCACTCTTCCGGTAACGCTGGTTGGCGACCACATCACCGCTTAAGGTGATACGGTTGGTCTCTTCGTACTGAATGCCGTGGTCAGCACGCAGGAACCAAGGGGGATTGCCCTCGGTGTAAGTGATGGCGCGGGGCTGGACCATCTCGGCGTGGTTCTGATTGGGGTAATGGTCTACACGGTCTGCGTGAAAGGTGCTGGCAACCTTGCCCGCTTTGTCCATCTTCTTGCGGTCGAACTGGACGATAAAGTAGTCGGTGGGGATCTCCACCTTGCGCTCTACCTTTTTAGGTTGTGGTGCCAGATACCAAGTGGCAACCACTGCCAGAACCAGCAGAAAGGTGATGATATTTTTCAATTGGTAATGCCTCGAACCTGACCCTCAATCATTGCTTGAAGTGTGCCTTGTGCCGACATAATCAGATCGCAGACATTGCGTGCACCACCCAGACCTCCCGCTTGGGGGGTGGTCCAGTGAGCGCGCTGGATCACCTCAGGGTGTGCATCGGATACCGCAATCGATAGCCCAACACGGCTCATTACTGGCAGGTCAATCAGATCGTCGCCGACATAGGCCACCTGTTGATGAGAGAGCCCCAGTTTGTGAGCCATCTCCTCAAATGCGGGCACCTTATCGGACTGCCCTTGATAGAGGTGTTGTATGCCCAAGTTCTCCATCCGTTTGGTCACCAGTGGGGCGCTGCGTGCAGTGATAATGCCGACCTCCACGCCGCTCTGCATCAACATTTTCATTCCCAGTCCATCTTTGGCGTAGAACGCCTTGTACTCCTCTCCGCTATCGCCAAAGTAGAGGCGGCCATCGGTGAGTACCCCATCGACATCGAAGATCACCAGTTTGATCTGCTCTGCCTGATTTCGGACGGTTTCGCTAATTTCAAACATGCTCACACGGCCTTGGCGTGGAGTAGGTCAAGCATGTTGAGTGCGCCGACTAACTTCTGTTCTGCGTCGACCACAAATAGCCCGTTAATATTCTTGTGGTCCATGATCTGTAGTGCCTCTTCTACCAACAGTTCAGGTGGGGCGGTGGTGCAGTGGGTTGTCATCACTTGGTCAATGGGGGTAGTCTGAATATCCAGCTTCTGGTCCATGGTACGGCGTAGGTCGCCATCGGTGTAGATGCCAAGTAGTGTGCCGCTTTTATCGATAATGGCGGTCATACCTAGACCTTTTGAGGTCATCTCAAACAGAGCATCGCGGATCATGCCGCCACTCTGAATGGCCGGGATACGTGTCTCTTTGTGCATGATATCGCTGATTCGCAATAGCAGTCGCCGCCCCAATGCGCCAGCAGGGTGGGAGCGGGCAAAATCTTCAGCGGTAAAGCCGCGACTCTCTAGTAGTGCCACTGCCAGTGCATCGCCCATCACCAGTGCGGCGGTGGTGCTGGAGGTGGGGGCCAGCCCCAGTGGGCATGCCTCCTTCTCAACGCTAACATCCAAGTGAATGTTAGCGCCCTGTGCTAGGGTGGAATTTGGATTCCCGGTCATCGCAACCATCGGTACTCCAAGGCGCTTGATGACCGGAAGGATCATCAACACTTCGCTGGTCTCACCAGAGTTGGAGAGGGTAATCACCACATCACTTTCGGTCACCATACCAAGGTCACCGTGGCTCGCCTCGCCAGGGTGGACAAAGAAGGCGGGGGTGCCTGTGCTGGCCAGTGTAGCGGCGATCTTGTTACCGATATGGCCCGACTTGCCCATGCCGATCACCACTACGCGGCCTCTACAGCCGAGCATGATTTCACAGGCCTGTTCAAAACTTTGGTCAATGCGCTCTAGCAGGGCCTCAATAGCTACCGCCTCTGCACGGACAACCGCGCGGCCCAGTTTTGCAATGTTGTTGGAATTACTCATACGTGGATTGTCTGCTCAAAGAGGAGCCAGAGGTAGCCGCCGAAACAGCTCAATAGGATGGCCCCCTCAATCCGTCCAATTGATTTTTTATCGCTCTTAAAGAGAGTGGACATCAGGTAGAGCATCACGGTGAGGCCCGCCATAATCAGGTAGTCACGGCTCAGCACCTCTGCATCGATGGTGCTGGGGAGAATCAGTCCCGGTAACGCCAGTACCCCTAGAATATTGAAGAGGTTAGAGCCGATGATGTTCCCAATGGCCATATCATGCTCTTGTTTACGTGCGGCGGTAATGGAGGCGGCTAGCTCAGGGAGACTGGTGCCGATGGCGATGATGGTGAGGCCAATCACCAGTTCGCTGATCTCAAAGGCGATGGCGATCTCAACTGCAGCGTTGACGATGAGACGGGAGCTGAGTAGCAGTACGACCAGCCCGACCAGGGTCCAGAGAATAGCCGCTTTCAGGGAGAGGTCATGATCGATCTCATCCTCAATCTCTGGTGGAAAGGAGTCATCTCCCGCCTTCTCTCGGTTGCTGTGGATCAGCCATGCCATCAATAGTATCAATGAGCTGAAGAGAATGATGCCATCCATCCGGCCGAGTGAGTAGTCGAGCAGTAACACGCCACAGCCTGCGGTTACAATCAACAGCAGCGGGAATTCGCGCTTTAGAATCTTGGAACGTACGGTAATCGGCATGATCATTGCGGTCACGCCCAATACCAAGGCAATGTTCGCAATATTTGAGCCGATGGCATTGCCGATACCGATGCCGGGACTCCCTTCAAAAGCAGCGAGTGAGGAGACCATCATCTCCGGGGCGCTGGTGCCGAAACCCATAATCACCAGTCCAATCACCAGAGGGGAGACATTCAGCTGCTCCGCGGTTGCGGCGGCACCCAGTACAAAACGGTCAGCACTCCAGACCAGCAGTGCGATACCCGCAAAAATGGCAATCAGGTTCTCAATCATGGGGGCGTAGTATACTGGATTGTTATTGATAGTTTGTAGGATCTTGATTGATGTCAGAAACACACAGCCCGCAGTTGAAGTTGGGTACCATTGGATGGGAGCAGGGGTTTGAGGCGGACCATTTCTACCCGGATGACCTGCCCGAAGATTGGCGTTTGACCTACCTCTCTAATGAGTTGGATCGGGTGGCAATCCCGGTGTTGGCACTGCAGGGGGTTGATGAGGAGACGGTTGAAGAGTGGGAGGAGGATACCCACGAACAGTTCCGCTTTTATCTATGGGCAACCTCATCCGACACACCTTCACAAGTGGCTGAGGCCCTAGAAAAGCTCTCTCCGCTGGGAGAGAAGTTATGTGCGGTGCTGAGTGAGCAACCGCTTACACTTAATTTTTCCACTGTTCTATTGCAACCGCAGACGCTGAAAGAGACTATGGGGGAGATTCAATTGCTCTCTGTGGGAGGTGAAGTTGCAATAGTAGAGGCGCAACAGGAGCTATCTCCGATGGTGATGCGAGAGTTGCTTGAGCGGCTCAAGGGGCAGCAAGTGGATACCCTGCTTTTTGTGCCTGAGGCAGGGTTGATTGCCAATCTGGCGAATGCAGAGACCATCAGCGCACTCTTGGGGTAGAGAGGCGTATAATCTCCTTATGGTCCACGCTCAACGAAAACCACGAAAACGTCCTCGCAGAAAACCGGCTGATGTGTTGGTGCGTATTCGTGGGCTAGAGTTTGCCCATCAAGGCAGAGAGGTGGAGCAAGGCCCAATCTTTCGAGGTGTTGATCTCGATTTTTACCGAGGCAAGGTGGTGGCGATTTTGGGACCAAGTGGTACTGGAAAGACTACACTGCTGAAACTGATCGGTGGTCAACTTTCGCCGCAGGCGGGAACCATTGAGGTGGATGGTGAGGTGGTGGATGAGCTAGATCGCAAGGGGCTTTACCGCCTACGTAAACGCATGGGCATGTTGTTCCAGAGTGGTGCACTGCTTACCGATATGACGGTATTTGATAATGTTGCCTTCCCCATTCGTGAACACAGCGATCTGCCGGAGTCGATGGTACGGGATCTGGTGTTAATGAAACTCGAAGCGGTAGGACTGCGTGGTGCTCAAGAGTTAATGCCTGCAGAGCTGTCGGGTGGTATGGCGCGGCGAGTGGCACTGGCGCGGGCGATTGCGCTGGACCCGATGATGATTTTGTATGATGAGCCATTTACTGGGCAAGACCCTATCTCTATGGGGGTGTTGATCAAGCTCATTCGTGAGCTCAACCAGACTCTGCGCTTGACCAGTGTAGTGGTCTCCCATGATGTCGAGGAGACGCTTTCTATTGCTGATTACGTCTACCTGCTCTCTGAGGGGCAGGTGGTGGGCCAAGGGACTCCGCAGCAGATTCGCAAGAGCAGTTCAGCATGGGTGCAGCAATTTTTGCGCGGTGAACCCGATGGTCCGGTACCGTTTCACATCCCCACCATTTCACTACAGCAAGAGTTGCTGGAGGAGGGGGCGTGAATAGAGTCTTCAACTCGGTGCAGCGCCTGGGTCGCGGTACCCTTTTTCTGTTCCACCTGCTGGGTGGTATTGGATCACTGATTCCCCGCTTCAGTCTGGTGATTCAACAGCTCTACTCCGTAGGGGTGCATTCGCTGTTGATTGTGGTAGTGGCGGGACTCTTTGTGGGGATGGTGCTGGGATTGCAAGGCTACAACACGCTGGTTGATTTTGGTGCAGAGGAGTCGCTGGGGGTGTTGGTGGCGCTCTCGCTGGTGCGCGAGCTGGGGCCGGTAGTGGCAGCGCTACTGTTTGCCGGTCGGGCAGGCTCTGCGTTGACTGCAGAGATTGGTCTGATGAAGGCGACTGAACAGCTCTCTGGAATGGAGATGATGGCGGTTGATCCGGTGCATCGCATTGTCTCCCCCCGCTTTCTGGCGGGTTTTCTTTCACTGCCCTTGTTGACGGGGATCTTTACGGTGCTGGGGGTCTATGGCGGCTATTTTGTTGCGGTACCGTTATTGGGGGTGGATGATGGAGCCTTCTGGTCGCAGATGCAGGCGCGGGTCGATTTTTATGATGACTTGATGAGTGGAGTTATCAAGAGTGTGGTGTTTGGTTTTGTGGTGAGCTGGATTGCGCTGTTTGAGGGGTACGATGCAACTCCGACTTCAGAAGGGGTGTCGCGGGCGACCACTCGTACAGTGGTGCATGCCTCGTTGGCGGTGTTGGGGCTGGATTTTGTGTTAACCGCATTGATGTTTGGGGCGTAGGCTGATTTGGCCTCGTGCCGATTGATAATGGTGTATTAAAAATGAAACAGAATAGAGCGGTTGAAATTTGGGTGGGACTTTTTGTGGGGCTGGGTATGGCTGCGTTGGTCGCCTCCGCCTTTTATGTGGGGAACCTGAGTAGCTATAACAGTGATTCGGGCTATAAGCTGGAGGCCCGCTTTGATGAGATCGGTGGGTTGAAGGCTCGATCACCAGTGACCATCTCCGGCGTGCAGGTGGGGCGAGTGATCAGTATTCATCTGGATAATCAAGAGTACCGTGCGGTGGTACGGATGGAGATTGATCCAGAAAAGCTGCCACTACAGCAGGTTGGTGAAGAGGGAGAGCAGCTGTTCGACGAGCACGGGCAGTTACTGCTCTGTGATAAGGGTGGGGAGCCGCCTGCCTGTTCTACCATCCTCTATGAGGATGCCTCGGCCAGTATCCTCACCGCCGGTATGTTGGGCGAACAGTATGTCGGCCTAGAGCCAGGTGGCGGGGCGCTCGCCTTTCTCTATCCTGGAGATGAGGTGCGGATGACGCAATCTTCTATCGCTCTGGAGCAGGTAATTGGACAGTTCCTGTTTAACCAGGTGGGTGACGATGCACAATAAAAGCGCAATAATTTGTAACAATTTGTAGGTTGTTTGCCACTCCATAAACAACGAAAATACCCCTTTTCTTACTTTAACCACTCAGGCAGTCGATTATGCGTGCAACGTCCCCACTTTTATGGAGTACTCTGCTTCTCCTTTGTAGTCTTATCTCTCCGCTACAGGCAGCGACTGAGACCCCGGACCTCACTATGCAACGCCTTACCCAAGAGGTGTTTGAACGGTTAGAGGCAAAAGAAGCCTATATGAAGGCCAATCCGGCTCAGGTTCAAATGGTTGGGCGTGAACTGGTAAACGAATTTGTCCTCCCTTTTCTAGATATGAAGCTGATGTCCCGCTGGATCATTGGCAAGAGCTGGCGTACCGCAACGGTTGAGCAGCGTCAGCGCTTTGAGACTGAGTTTACCAATATGTTGATTCGCACCTATGCCAGTGCGCTGCTGGAGTTTCGCGGCAAGGCAGTGAACTTCAAGCCTTTTCATCGTGACCCCAAACGTAAGGATGCGGTGGTGAAGGCGGAGTTCTCCGGTGGTGATGGCTCTCCTGCGATACCGGTACTGTTCCGCGTGCGTATTGATAAGCAGAAAGAGTGGAAGGCGTTCGATATTATTGTGGATGGTGTCAGCTTAGTGAAAAACTACCGTTCAAGCTTTGGCGCAGAGATCCGCAAAGTGGGGTTGGAGGGGTTGATCAAGCGCCTCTCTACCCATAATACGAAGCAGAAGAAGGGGTGAGTAGCCTCTCTCTCCACGTTGAAGGAGATACCGTTGCGCTCAACGGGGAGATGACCTTCTCCACGGTAACCGCAGCCCTTAACCAATCTAACAACTTGTTTGGCCGAGAGGGAGAACTGCAGGTTGACCTCAAGGGGGTCGCTCGCGTTGATAGTGCAGGGGTCTCTCTATTGCTGGAGTGGTTTCGTCGAATGGAGCAGCAGCGGCGCAAGATCAGCTTTCTCAATGTGCCGCATGCACTGCAACGATTGGCGCGTATTGGAGGGGTGGCAACACTACTCTCTATTGATGCTGAGCGATAATCATGTCCATTCCAGCGATTGAGTTACACGCTGTTGAGAAACGCTACGCTACCACCCACGCCCTGAAAGGGGTCAGTTTTCGTGTAGAGCAGGGCGAGTTTTTTGGGCTGCTCGGTCCCAATGGTGCGGGCAAATCGACCCTGATCAATATCATGGGGGGGTTGGCGCAGGCAAGCTCTGGAAAGGTCGAGGTGATGGGGCATGATGTGGTGCGTGACTATCGCAACTCTCGCAAACGTATCGGCATTGTGCCGCAAGAGCTGGTCTATGACCCCTTCTTCACGGTGTGGGAGATGCTCACCATCCAGTCTGGTTATTTTGGCTTGGGCAGAGAGAACCACGCTTGGCTGGAGGAGCTGTTGGATACCCTCAACCTGACAGAGAAGCGAGATGAAAATCTACAGCGGCTCTCAGGTGGGATGAAGCGCCGAGTACTGATTGCGCAGGCACTGGTGCATCGCCCTCCGGTTGTGGTGTTGGATGAGCCTACGGCGGGGGTGGATGTAGAGCTGCGTCGTGCGCTCTGGAGCTTTGCTCACCGCTTGCATAAAGAGGGGCATACCATCCTCTTGACTACCCACTACCTGGAGGAGGCAGAGTCGATGTGTGATCGTATCGCGGTCCTCAACCAAGGGGCGTTGGTGGCATTGAATGATCAGCAAGAGTTGATTGCGCAGTATCCACACCAGATTGGTGTGGTGGATCAGATTCTAGATGGTGAGTTGCCGCAGTTGCTCTCTTCGGCCATTATCTCTCGCAGCCGTAATCGTACCCAGATCCGTATGCCACGGGTATTAGATGCAGATCATCCGCTGTTGCAACAGTTGAGTGCTGTCGGTATCCAGCTGGATCAGTTGCAGCTGCGTGATCCTACTTTGGAAGAGGTTTTTCTTGATCTGACTCGTTCTGCGGTAGAGGAGGAGAAGCGATGATTGGCTTTGGCTGCTGGACGCTATTCAAAAAAGAGGTGTGGCGCTTCCTGAAGGTTTTTGTGCAGACCGTACTTGCTCCGGCGGTCTCCACGCTGCTCTACCTGTTGGTCTTTGGTGTGGTGTTTGAAGAGGCGGTGGTGGTCTATGAGGGGCACAGCTACAGCAGCTTTCTGATCCCGGGTCTGGTGATGATGACCTTGGCGCAGAACGCCTTTGCGAATAGCTCCTCCAGTATTTTGCAGTCTAAAATGAATGGCAATATCGTCTTTATGTTGCTGGCTCCACTCTCTTCGCTGGAGGTCTATATCGCCTTTCTTGGTGCGGCTATTCTGCGAGGTTTGATCACGGGGGGCTCGGTGCTGTTGATTGCATCACTGCTGGTGGATGTGGAGATCTACTCCGTGGGGCTAATTCTGTTATTTGCGCTGCTCGCCAGCGGGGTGTTGGGTGCGTTGGGCATCATTGCTGGGATCTGGTCAGAGAAGTATGACCACCTCTCCGCTTTTCAGAATTTCATTATTCTGCCGCTCACCTTTCTCAGTGGTGTTTTCTTTTCGATCCAGGGGCTCTCGCCATTTTGGCAACAGGTTTCGGCATGGAATCCAGTCTTTTATCTGATTGATGGTTTCCGTTATGGTTTTCTTGGGGTGTCCGATGTCCCTTATCTACAGAGTGTGTGGGTTGCGCTGCTGTTTTTGGTTATGTTGACGGGCATCTCTGTGGCGATTCTCCGTTCTGGTTATAAATTAAGAGGCTGACAGATGGATAAATTACGTATTGTCGGTGGTACCCCTCTACAGGGGCGAGTGCGCATCTCCGGGGCAAAGAATGCGGTGCTGCCAATTCTGGCAGCCTCACTGCTGGCAGAGAGTCCGGTCTCGATTCGGCGCGTACCCCAGCTACGGGATGTCAGTACCATGATGAGCTTGCTCTCTGAAATGGGTGTAGGGGTTATGCTGGAAGATGCCAATGGGGTGGGTGTGGATGCGGCAGATATCCCCAACCCCGTCGCAGAGTATGATTTGGTGAAGACCATGCGTGCCTCAATTCTGGTGCTGGGGCCACTGTTGGCGCGTGTCGGTGAGGCCAAGGTCTCGTTGCCGGGGGGGTGCGCGATTGGTGCGCGTCCGGTCAACCTCCATGTCGATGGTCTACGGGCGATGGGTGCTGAGGTGGAGATTGAGCAGGGCTATATCCATGCCACCGCAAAACAGCTCAGGGGCGCGCATATCCTGCTCGACTCGGTAACGGTGACCGGTACTCAAAATCTGATGATGGCGGCTGCACTGGCAGAGGGAAAGACCATTTTGGAAAATGCGGCGCGAGAGCCTGAGGTGGTCGATCTCGCCAATTTTATCAATGCGATGGGTGGCAAGGTGAGTGGGTCGGGTAGTAGCACCATCGAGATTGAAGGGGTGCAGCGCCTAAATGGGGTAGAGTACAGCGTCATTGCAGACCGTATTGAGACCGGAACCTATCTGGTGGCGGCTGCCATTACTGGGGGTTCCATTGAGTTGATTGATACAGATCCGTTGCTGCTGGAGTCCGTGTTGCTTAAGTTAGAGGAGGCGGGTGCGACCATTGAGAGTGATGGGGAGCGTATCTCGCTGGATATGCAGGGGCGTAGAGTGAAGGCGGTCAGTTTTAGTACCTCTCCCCATCCCGCCTTTCCTACGGATATGCAGGCGCAGTTTATGGCGCTAAACTCCATTGCTGAAGGCACGGGTGTAATCTCAGAAACCATCTTTGAAAACCGTTTTATGCACGTGCCAGAGCTACAGCGGATGGGGGCCAAGCTGCAGATTAATGGACACAGTGTATTGGTAGAGGGGGTTCCTTCATTGGCGGGAGCACAGGTGATGGCAACGGATCTGCGTGCTTCAGCGGGATTGGTGCTAGCGGGGTTGGCTGCAGAGGGGGAGACCATTATTGAGCGTATCTACCATATTGATCGAGGGTATGAGACGATTGAGGAGAAGTTGATGCAGCTGGGGGCAGAGATTGAACGCTTGCCTTAAGGAAGAGTTGCTCCTTGCTTGTGCGTAGACCCCTTACAACAGAGAAAAGCTACGCAACACTCCAGCAAGCTCATGATCTTTTTTTGCCAACTCCCGTAATGTGTCCACCAGGCGTGTTAACACAGTCCCATCAGGATGCCTTAAACCAAGATCTCTCTCCAAATCATATTTGAGCTCCTGAACCTCTCGTTCCAGAGGCTTCAGTGCAGTGCGCCGATCCCATGCAATATAGCCAAATAGTGCAACCATCAACATAATCAGAGCAGAGAAGAGCGTTAGCATGGTTGATTCGAGGCTGGAAAAGCGTTGATTAATTGAGGTATTCATATCATCAAAACGCTGATCAATGGAGATATTCATATCATCAAAGCGCTGATCGATCGCCTTTAGCTCACCTTTAATCTCGGCAAGTGATTCAATAATCTCTCGATCACTAATGCGCGGGGCCACCTCAACAGCCTCTGCCGAAAAGGTAAGCGGCAACAGAGAGAAAAGGGGAAGAAGTAGATAGACAATCCTCATAACCTGATCGAGTCTAACAACAAAGGGAGCATTGAACAATGGAAATATGCGGCTACCAGCAACCCCCATTATGGTGCTGTTTTTGGCTCCTTCCCCCTATCCACCCCGATCGATCGTAGGCTGGTAAGCCTCCTTACAACAGAGAAAAGCTACGCAACACTCCAGCAAGCTCATGATCTTTTTTTGCCAACTCCCGTAATGTATCCACTAGGCGTGTTAACACAGTCCCGTCAGGATGCCTTAAACCAAGATCTCTCTCTAGGTCATATTTGAGTTCCTGAACCTCTCGTTCTAGAGGTTTCAATGCAGTGCGCCGATCCCATGCAATATAGCCAAACAGTGCAACCATCAACATAATCAGTGCAGAGAAGAGCGTTAGCATGGTTGATTCGAGGCTGGAAAAGCGTTGATTGATTGATGTGTTCATATCATCAAAACGCTGATCGATGGAGATATTCATATCATCAAAGCGCTGATCGATCACCTCAAAGCGCTGATCGATCGCTTCAAAGCGTTGATTGATCGCCTTTAGCTCACCTTTAATCTCGGCAAGTGACTCAATAATCTCCCGATCACTAATGCGCGGGGCCACCTCAACAGCCTCTACCGAAAAGGCGGTCAGCAACAGAAAGAGGATAGAAGGAGCTAGGTAGATGATTCTCATGTCATTCTGAGTCTAGCAATAAAAGATGAGAAAGTCATCTTTAACCTAGTACCCAAATCTCCATATAGACCGACCTCACCGCGCCCAGCGACTCAATGTGGCTGTTATTTGACCGCAGCAAGAGAACTTATCTGAGGTGTTACTCTGGATTTCCGTTCAATCGCATAGTAATTGTCGG
>Ga0209559_1001173_pt1 | contig 12659 bp, 11 predicted proteins | sample SaaInlV_110m_DNA_FD_184677 | JGI IMG/M metagenome (GOLD analysis project Ga0209559, IMG submission 184677) | Marine microbial communities from expanding oxygen minimum zones in the Saanich Inlet - Saanich Inlet SI074_LV_165m_DNA (SPAdes) (version 2) | ecosystem: Environmental > Aquatic > Marine...
GTACGGGAGATTTTCTTCTTCAATCACCATAACCTTTAACCTCAACAAAAAACTTAATTTGCTCCCCAAAAGACGTCAAACCAACACAGTTTCAATTGGTACCCTCAAGATTGGAAGCACTGAGCCCATTCGGATTCAGTCAATGCTGACATCCGACACCACCGATGTTGAGGCATGTATTGCAGAAATTTCCCGTTTGGATGCAGTTGATTGTGAAATCATCCGTTTGACTGTTCCTAATCAAAAATCAGTAGACAGTTTGCCTGCAATCCGTGTTGAAATGGAGAAGCGCGGAATAAAACGACCGCTGGTTGCAGATATTCATTTTAATCCTAAATTGGCGATTAACGTTTGTGAGTTCGTAGAAAAAGTACGTATCAATCCAGGTAATTTTGTTGACCGGAAGAAATTTGAAATCCGTGAATACACCGATCAGCAGTATCAGGAAGAATTGGCACGTGTTGAGGAAAAAATGCTCCCGTTGATTAAAAACCTGAAAAAATATGGCTGTGCGTTAAGAATCGGTACCAACCATGGATCACTTTCAGACCGTGTCATGAACCGTTTTGGTGATACCTCGGCAGGTATGGTTGAATCCGCTCTTGAATACTTACGTATACTGCGAAAACATGACTTTGAGCAGACTGTGCTGTCAATGAAATCTTCAAATCCGCTGGTGATGATTCAGTCCTATCGGCAGCTTGTACAAGCTATGGACGCAGAGGACATGTATTATCCACTGCATTTGGGAGTCACGGAAGCAGGCAATGAACTCGACGGACGGATAAAAAGTGCGGTTGGAATTGGTACTTTGCTTTGTGACGGTCTAGGAGACACTATCAGGGTTTCACTCACCGAAGCTTCAGAAAACGAAATTCCGGTGGCACAGTCCATTCTTCAGTCAACACGAGCCAGAATATATAACACAGATTTTATCTCCTGCCCATCTTGCGGACGCACATTTTTTGATCTGGAAAGTACAACCTCGCAAATTAAAGCACGCACTTCACATCTCAAAGGAGTCAAAATTGCAATCATGGGTTGCGTAGTCAATGGTCCGGGAGAAATGGCAGATGCTGATTTTGGCTACGTTGGAGCTGGCCCTGGAAAAATCAGCCTCTATCACGGACAAACATGCGTTGAACGTAACATTCCTTCAGCACAAGCTGTGGAACGTTTAATCGAGCTGATTCAGGAGCAGGGAAAATGGGTAGATCCTGCTTAATATATTGAACATGCTTCAGGAACCATAATTCCACATGAACATTCAGACAAACGAGTTCGTCAAATTAATTATCGATTATCAATTACTTGCTTTTCCAATCCTTGCTATATTGCTGACTGTGTTGGTGATACTTACGTGGAAACAAGCACGTCGTAGCTGGTGTTTTTATCTCAGCAAACGCAAACTGCTGGAAAACATACAATACACCCTGCAACACGGTTCGTGAAAATAACTGTTCCCGCTAATCCCTCGAGCCAAAAATAGCGGTGCCAACGCGAATCATGGTTGCACCTTCCTGAATAGCCCAATGATAATCCGCTGTCATTCCCATTGAAAGTTCAGTAATTTCAGCTGAATCCAATTCGTTCCGCAATTTATCACGCCACATGCGGATTTGCTCATATATTTTACGGGTTTTTAGTTCTCCTAGATTTGGAGCAGGAATTGTCATCAGTCCACGGAACTTCAGCCACTGTCCGGCAGAAATGGATTCTGCAAGACGTGAAATATCATCCCATTCCTGCAGACCGGATTTACTCTCTTCACGGGAAAGATTGACTTGGATCAGCACATTTATTTTCTCTTTTGCAAAAGCACAACGGGCTTCTAATTTTTCCGCCAATTCGATAGACTCAAGAGAGTGAATCCACTGGAATTTTCCGGGGCAAAACTTAACTTTGTTTTTTTGTAAATGACCTATCAAATGCCATTCTACCTCAGGAGAGTTGCTCAGCACCTCTATTTTACCCAGTGCCTCCTGTATACGGTTTTCGCCAAATGCGGTTTGTTTGGCCGCCAAAGCCTCTTTAATCAGTGCAATAGGTTTAGTTTTACTGACTGCAATTAATTGAATCTCTTCAGGTGTACGACCGGACTGAATTGCAGCTTGCGTTATCTGCTGCTGAACTAGCGCTAAATTATCTTTGACTGACACTCCACTTACTCTCTAAAAACGTTGATGGATAAAGAAACTCTACTGGACAAATTATGGGTTATGTTATTTCGGATTCCCATAGTGAAAAATTTTTGGGCACAAAGTTACAAAGCAGTGCTTTTTGATCGTGTACCCTGGACAAAACTCAATAAACCCATCTCTGCCTGTAAAATAGCGCTCTTTACAACCGGCGGTATTCTCTTGAAAACGGAAGAAGGCTTTGATTTAAACGATCCGCAGGGCGATAGTTCATTCCGGAGAATCCCCCATGACGTTTCTGCGGAAGATTTAACCATTTCCCACAAATATTATGACCACCGTGATGCAGACCGTGATCCAAATTTGATCCTGCCTTTTGAGGTCTTACGTGAGCTTCAGGCGGAAGGTCTAGTAGGAGCGTCAAGCCCTTATCATTACAGCTTTATGGGACACATCGAAGAACCTCACCTGACAACATTAATTCAGGAAAGTGCTGTTGAAGCGGCCCAAGAAATTAAACAGCAGCAAGTTGACATTGCTCTGTTGGTACCGGCCTGAGGCCTCTGCAATCAGACGGTCGGTCTGATCCAACGTGAAATCGAACGACAAGGAATTTCTACTGTAGGAATTTCAATTGTCCGCAAAGTAACTGAGTCCGTAAAACCTCCGCGCACATATCACTTGAAATATCCTTTTGGTCACGCCATGGGAGAAGCATTTAACCGACCCCAGCAAAAACAAATTTTCCGTGATTGTCTGGCAGTACTTGAAACAGCAACTCAACCGGGAGTAATCGTCGACAGTCCATACCGCTGGAAACGGCACAAGTTTGAATAATATGTTTAGCAGGTGACTATAAATGCTTTAAAATCCTGTAAAACAACTACTGCAACTCTGCTTTCCAGAGACCAACTTGTCGTTGTTTTGCTTCATTTTCTGCAGCCAGCAGGTCTTCATGCTCAGGCGGCGGTTCAGTTTCCAGCAGATAAAATGACCAACCATTCCGGACAAGCCAAACATTGATATTTGTGTCACCGGTCCAGACCATTCCGTCCAGTCTGTATAATCGTTCGGAGAAATCATAATTGATCCTCACCTGTCTGTTGTAGAAGATCTTCTGCATTTCAAACGCAGCCTTTTTGCGGAACCATTCATTGTATTCCTTACCGTGACTGATGGACAGCTTTGGTGACACGTATTTTAGCCAGACACGTACTTCCTGACGTGGCAAATTCAGATTCTGCTTTGATAGTTTGAATGTCCATTTACGAAATTCAGAACGGCTTTCGATACGTATCCAGACACTTTCTGAATCAGAAACTCTGCTAAAAACACCGATCAAGATATTTTCACTGATTGTACGTAACGGTTTTGATTTTTTCCTGTCATCCATCCTGCTGAAAAGTTTCTGACGTATTGATTCTGTTTCTAAAAAACCATCCTGCGCCTTTAGTTCCTCTACCTGAAGAACTAAACTTCCAAAGAAAAAATAAATTGTCAGTAATAATATTTTAGCAAAATTCATTATTTGCACCACTTGCAGCTTGTTATAAAATTGATCTTTAGCAGACTTGCTCAGAATACCATGACAATTCAGTAAAATCCATCTGATTTGAAAAAGAATGCATTCTGGATTTAGCAAAAGTTGTCAGACATTGTTCTGGAGATGCAATAAGTTTGCATGTGTTAGTACATTTCAGCTAAAGTACAGCAATTACTTCGTTTTTCGTGAGATTGGAGCAAGGGTTTTAACACCCTCAGAGGTTGAGGTTAATTTTTGCCTGCCAGTTTTATGTTTTGTCGCTTCCCGCCAATTATGATTCCCTTGCGTTCATTGACTAAAAAATATTCAATCCAGCAACATTTCGGTTCCAACACAGACTCGAGGCGCTTTTTTCGCATTTTGAGTTCTTTTACAAGTCTTACTTTTTGGATACTGGCCTTACTTGTTTTTATACCTGTTCAAGTCTACGCGCAAGATGGATTGGATATTCCGCAACTTTCGATTCAGACACAATCGTACTTACATAATCCAGAAGCAGGAACATATCTTTACCGCAATGCAAAGGTTGAATGGGAAGGAATTTCTGTGGAAAGTACGGAAATACTTTACCATCCCGAAAAAAACACATTAACTGCAAAAGGTTATGTCAGAGTAACAGAAGGGGAAATTATCGCAGTGATGGATGAGTTGGAAATCAACATAAAAGACGGCACCGGAATTTTCATCAACACCATTTTTTATGATGCTTCAAGCAAAGCATACATGACCGCGAAAGAAGTCCGCAGAGTAGGTAAAAACGAATATACTGCCAAAACATGTACATTCACAACTTGTAATCCGAAATCTCCAGCATGGCAGATAACTGGTAGTGAAGTTAATTATTATTCACAAAATTTCTCATCATCAAGCAGTTCTACTTTAAGAGTCGGTGGGGTTCCTGTTTTTTACTTTCCGTATCTTGCCTGGCCGACTGTAAAACGTCGTCAATCAGGATTCCTTCCTCCGGAATATCTCATAGTACGCAGTAGTCTGAGAAAATTTGACCTTGGTTACCGCTTAGGAATTCCGTATTTTTGGGATATTGATCCGGAACAGGATTTAACACTCACATATGACTGGGTGGAACGACGCGGACCAGGATTCCGTTTGGATTATCAATATGCCTGGAAAGAGGGAATGCGGGGTGAAATAAAATACCAGCAATTTTTTGAACGTGACCCACGTGATCCTGAAAATGAATCTGGAAGTTTAAGCTCCGAGGAAATAGAATCTTCAGACTTAAATCCACAGCGTTATAAATTTGAATTTAATCACAATCAACAGTTAGACGTACAAAGCCGATTGATTGCCTCTGCGCTGGTTTACAGTGACAGTCAGTTTCAAAAGGAATACGAACTGGTTGTTAGTACAAGCCCTAATACCGCACAGCAGATTTCCGCAAATATCAACCGGCAGTTTTCAAAAGGCAGTATCACACTTTCTGCAACTCAGACACGTACCTTCAGTGAATTAGCTATCCTAAACCGAGCAATTGACCTCACTCAAGTTCAATATTTACCAGCGCTTTCATTTCAATTTAGTGACTCTTTATGGCGTTCCGGAAAATCAACTTTGAGCAGTTCCTTGAGTGGATCTGCTGTGCGCTATTACAGAGTACAGGGATACAATGGTGAAGGTGCAAGCGTCACTCCCAGACTTAATTTTCAATTTCCGCTTTTCCAACATTTTAACGCCAGCTTTAATGTTGGGAAAAAGATTTCCAGTTACAAAGTTCGTGATCCGGATGTGTCTGGAAGTGAAGATGCGTACGGTTTCAATATTTTGGACGGTAAAGCGGAAATCAACACAACTTTGTCCAGGACATTTAAGACAGATTCCGGAATCTACAGCCGTTTCAAGCACTTGATAAAACCACGCCTGCAATATGATTACATCGAAGATGTCCGGCAAACATCCACTTCCGGAGTTCCTTTTGGAGGAACAGTTTCTACACGTAGACTGGCGACATTACGCTTGGATAATGTGCTGCTCGTCAAACGACGATTCTTTGAACGAAGTGTTAAATTAACATCTCTTTCATTGGACAGAATGAGAAGGAATCAGTTGGATCCTGTGCTGATTCGTAAATTAGCACTGATTCTGGGTCAGGAATTTGCTTCTGAGAAATTATTTATTGAGCAGTTAGCCCGGTTAACTGGTGACAAATTAACTACTCAGCAAAAAAACACCATCCTCGGATATGTCGAAAAAGGAGTAATTCCTCTGCTGAATAGTCAGGTCGGTGGTCAAACACGTGAAGGAAAAAGCCGGAATCTCGCCAGTTTGAACTTTGTACAGCATTATGATTTTTTCAAAAAAGATCCGTTTTTTCAACCTGTCGGACCTGCTGTTAAAGGTGATGAGACTGAGTCAGATCAACCTTTGTTACCTTTGCGTACTAACTTGATTTTTACACCCAGCAGCGCATTTTCAATAAACCTGTTCAATCGTTATCACCATCAGCAGAAACGCGTTGTAGAATATTCTGCAGCAGTAAGTGTAGGCTTGAGTACGCATAACAAAGCATCGGTGAATTTCCGTAATAACGAAGAAGCTTATCAAACACCTTTTGGTAATGATGTTGCGGCAGCTAACACATTTGGTTTCAGCAACAGCTTTGAAGCAAGTGACAAACTGGCTTTCGGATTTTCCGGAACAGTCAATTTAGATGCAGACAGTTATACCTTTCGGCGACGTCTAAGTTCGAGCGCTCTCACTCTGGATTACCGGCCTGACTGCTGGAACATCCGTCTTGCGCTCACAGAAAATGTCGGCACAACCGTTTCAAACAGCGGACGTGAACAGGAATATATTGACCGTACACTCTATGCCTACATTAACCTGGGCGGCATTTCGCTTCCAGAACAAATTTTACCGGATTTGGATTGATTAGATGAAAAACAATAGTTGCCCATCTACTTTAAAAAACTTGAGGAAGACTGCAATTCACCAGTCTGTCCTGTTCATGTTGATTTTATGCTGTTTAATTTTTTTTGCAGTAGAAATTCACGCACAGGAACAGCTTCCTCTTGAGCAAAGTGAAATGGAAGAGCGTAGTTTAGAGGCACGGACTGCAACTCAGGAACCAGATTTTTTTGTCTCAGGAACATCTGCTCAAGGAATCGGATTCTATTTTGGCGTAGGATTCCGTAGGGTGAAGCTTCAAGTAGCAGATACAGTCAGTATTTCGGATTCAGACGGTACTGCAAACGGAATCGGCTTTAATTTGGGATATTTTTGGGATGAGCAGGTAGTAGAATATGAAAGGCAAATTTCGATTGTTGAACACTCGGAATCTTTTACTTATCTAACAGAATCCGGAGAAAAACTTGAGGTAATCCAAAATAATTTCTGGTACATACAATACCCGAAAATCAGCCGTGACTTATACTTGCACTATGGTACAGGGCTGCAGTTTACTAAAACCCGTTTTGCGGGAACTGACAGTAATGATGCTTATGAAGATGAAATCGCTCTTGCAATAGAAACAGGAGTGTCCTATTTCGTCACTTCCAATTTATTAATATATTATCGTTTTTCGCTGGGCCAACAGTTAGCTTTCCTCTCTGATTCTGCTTCTAATCCTTTTTTGAAGCAAAGTCAATTACACACGATCTATCTTAATTACTTTTTTCCGCTTTAGTATTTTAAATTTTAAGATTTTTTTCACGATAATCGGTGACGAGATTTCCCAGTCTTTGATTTAATAGTTCTTCTTTCTTTTCCCTTGTGTATACATTGTGCGGAGCAGTCCTGACTGAACACTGACTCTCATCGAGGGGACAGCGCTCACAGGTTTGATTAACTTCAATTACAGGGATTTTTGGATCATTTAAAAATTTAACTTTTCCTTTCAGAGCTTTATCAACCCTCAATCCAAGCGAGACACAGCGGTTCATTTTTGTTTTTAAACGCAATGGTCGTCCAATGGAAATAAAAAGCACCTCGTCTCCACTTTCCATAAACTGTGCTCTCTGCGCACGAATGATTATTTTTTCAGGTTTCTTCTTAGTCTGTTCTTCTTCCAAATCTTTGAGTAAAGACACAGGTAACCAACGTCGGCAATAGTGCTCATTTAAACGGACACCGCTCGGCACTAAAGTTCTCGGCATGTTCAATTCCTTGGTCAGTTGAATATCATTTTTCCCAATCTGATGCTCAAAACGTAAATAATGCAGCTCCGTTATTTTGAATAGTCCGGGAAGAATCTGACTGAGACGGTGCAGAAATGTTTCCGGAGTAACTTCATGACGTTTGAGTAACTTTAAAATAGCGTCACCATCCCATGTTTCTGACTGAAATAATTCCTGAACTTCTTCCTTTGCCTGAAAACGATTTATCATCAAAGCACCTGCAAAATAAGAAGCCCTGAAATTGTCCATAACATGGTCGAAACTATCGAATTTTTTCCAGGGAGAAGTACGGAGACGCTTGCGGATTTTCAACTCGGAATAGCCGATTTGTAAAGCCATTGAATAGACATGCTGGGAGGGAGTGAGTTGACCGTTTAACAATAACTGCGGAGGCTTGCCTGGTAGAAAAATAAAACGTTGCCCGGACAGTTCAGGATATCTTGAAAAATCCGCAACTCTCGCTTCAACTCCGTGAACCTTACTGAGAGTGTCTATCAGTTCTTCACGGGTGGGCGGCGGAAAACGTTTCCATTTCTGTTTGCGTGCAAACTCTTCTGCCAACTCTTCATACTCCTCAAAGTAGTTGTTGTGCATTTCCTGAAAAGCCCGTAATGATGCTAAAAAGAACTGCTCAACATTCATGTCATACGCTCTTGAAATCTCCATTAATGTACTGATGAGCGCGGCGGCTTTCTTCGGTGATGCCGTAAAAAGCTCCATCACATTTTCAAATGTGATTCCAAAAAGTTGAAAAGGAAAGGATCCCAATACTGATGATGAAAAAAATAATTCTGAGATTTGACCAAGCCGACCTGTCATACTGATTGAGACCAGGTCGTCATAAGCAACACCTAATCCATCTGCCAGCATCATTATCTTTTCTGCTTTAGGATATTTTTTACCTTTTTCAATTTCATTAATATAAGACGCAGATAATCCTGTCAGTGCTGCAAGTTCCTTCAGACCATAATCTTTTTCTTGTCTGAAGTTACGGAGCTTCATCCCAAAAATGTAACGTATATTCAGCTTGCCTGTAACTGAAGTCATTTCATGCTTAGTAGGCATAAATTCTCCAATTAACTGGTTTTATTGTCTGCACAAACACCATCATTTTTTAGTTTTTCGAATTGTTGTTCAGTATAGCCTAGATCTTTCAAGACCATCTCAGTTTGTTCACCAAGTTCAGCACCAACGTGACGATACTCTGCTTTGCATGTAGAAAACTTAAATGGTGATGCAATTTGTTTATGCAGTGCTCCATCTGAATCAGGTACCTCGGTAATCATTTCTCGATCCTTAAAATGCTGATGTTCCATTGCCTCTGGAAACTCCAACACCAATTCAACACATGCATCAATGTCTGCAAAAACTGTTTCCCATTCAGACCATGGTCGTTCCAAAAATCTTTTTTGGAGTATCTTCTTTAACTGTATTTGAGCTTCTGCATCATCAAAAGCGGTTTGCAGCAAAGTTTCAGGAAGTTCCATTGCATTCAGTAAAGCACTAAAAAATTGAGGTTCTAAACTGCTCACTGAAATCCAACGTTCATCCCTGGTTTGATAATAATCATAAAACGTCCCACCGTTGAGCCAAGTCGATTCCGGTTGAGCTTCAGGCGCACCAGCGAGCCAATTTGCGCCTTCGAATATATTCATACTGAACATTGCGTCTGACATACTTATATCAAGCGCTTGTCCTTCTCCAGTCTGCTGACGGTGTATCACTGCGGCTAAAATACCCATTACAGAATGATATGAACCACCAGCGACATCTGCAACCTGGATTCCCAGTGGTACAGGGGATTCATTTTTTCGGCGACTATAATTACTGACTCCGGAAATGGCGAGATAATTTAGATCGTGACCTGCACGGTTTCGGTAAGGTCCTGTTTGCCCGTAACCTGTTAGTGAACAAAAGATTAGTGCAGGATTGTGTTTGCGGAGTTCATCATAATCCAGCCCGAGCCGTTTCATTACTCCCGGTCGGAATTGTTCCAAAACAATATCATATTTGCTAACCAATTGTTGAACAATTTTAACTGCCTCAGGTTTTTTCAGGTTTAAAGCCAGAGAGTGTTTTGAACGATTCAGTGTCCCATGAGTCGCAGAACCGCCTTTAACTCGTGGCGGCAGCATTCTCACTAAATCCGGACGTGTGGGTGATTCTATCCTTAATACTTCTGCACCTAAATCCGCCAGCATCATTGATGCATAAGGACCCGGCAGTAAAGTCGAAAAGTCTAGAATTTTTAATGAGGAAAGAGGAGCGGACATTTTATGCTAAGACAAGCACTGCTTCAGCGACGATTGTCTGTGCCTGCGGTGTATTTGAGTAAAGTTCAAGACGCACAAATTTTTCACCATCTTTTTCAAATTTCTCAACAATTTTTCCGCTGCAGGACACAGTGTCACCTATTTGAGTCATTGCAGTGAAACGGTTATTAAAGCTTCTGAGAGCAGATTGAGGAACCCAGTTGGTGAGCATTTGGGCGAGATAACCCGCGGATAGCATTCCATGTGCGATCACGTCATCCAGTCCTGATTTTTTTGCGAAATCAAGATCAACATGAATTGGATTATGGTCTCCGGAAGCACCGCAATAAAGTGCAAGAGTGTGCCGGGAAACTGAAGGAGTTGTCAGCGTGGGAATTTCGTCCCCTACTTTTAAAGAGTCGTATGTTGGTTGAGTCATGATATTTTATTGATGCCTGAAAACATAATTGGTTCTCGTTTCAGCGACAATTTTACCGTGCTGATTTGTGAAAGTATTGTCTGAAATCACGAATTGCAAAGCGCCTCCTTTTTTATCAATAATATCGGTGATTCTTTTACGAACAGTTATACTGTCACCGGCGTAAATTGGCGCATAGTAGTTGAAATTTTCTTCACCGTGCAGTAATTTTTCCAGCGTTTCTCCAAGAACACTCATAAAATCCACCAAATCTAAGGCATCAATTTCCAGCATGAACGGGAAGGTTGGAGGAGCCAACAAGCCAGGATATCCTGCTGCTTTTGCTGCATCCGGATCTGTATAAATCCCCTTGGTTTCTCCAAGTGATTTTGCTAAAAATTTTAAGCGCCCTTCTTCAACAGGTATAGTAACAGGCGGAAAATTGTAACCTATGTGTTTTTTATCGATCATTTTTTATGGATCTGCTTAGCGTAGTTTTTGCTTTTTTATCTTTCTCTGTGGAAAGCTTCTGGTTGCAGTTTAATACAAAGTGCTAAAAAAATTCTATGCTTAGTTTGTTTTTCTGTCAACAATAAATGATTTTTGCTGATTACAATCTTTTGCACGATGAAGCTAAATGTGGAAGTTTTCGTTTGCAGAGAGTAACAGCACAAGCTTCTATTTGATTGAGATTCGGCCTGGCAGCAACCGGAATATTTTTGGTGCGGTTACGGACTGTCAACAAACACTGTAGTAAACGCTGTTCGTGTTGCTTGACCCCCATTCTACCTCCTGTACAATGTACACGAGCTTCTTTAAAAGTTAACCATGCCGGAAGACGATTTAATTCTGTCAACAGAGATTTTCGAATCTCAGCTAAATCTGCAGTATATGCAGCACTCTGTCTGCTAGAACTGCAGGCTGAAGCAGACGACTTATTGTTTTTTAAAGATAACAATGACATTCGGTTTATCAGCATTAATATCAAAATCATCACTAAAAAAGTAACCATTAAGATTAAAATCCATTTCAGCCATTTTTTCCATTTTTTGGGAGATTTTTTTGTTTTTGCATCTTTGAAACTAACCTGAAAAAACTGAACTTTACCGTCTGCCGATTCCAGATTCAGGTTCGGTGTTTTATCATGACCAAGGACGGCACCAACGAGCTTAATTTCAGCAATTTCCGGTGCTTGCATGCCTTTAGTTAAACTTGAAAGCTCGGCCACATCGTGTGCATAGCGCTGAATAAGTTCCATGACTTTAGGATGCTCGCGCCAGTTTTCTCGTTTAACTTCCGGAGCAGTCACGCAGGCCAGATCAAATCTGGAAAACATCTTGGCCTTGCGTTCCTTTCCTGTACCTGTATCACAGACACCAATCGGACGCCATTGTATATATTTGAGATGGGATATTTCAGTCATGTGTCAGGAGGGATTTTCCCAATGCAGGGTGGACTGAAAGAGAAGAAAACAGATGCACTGAGCTGATTTACTGGCTGGGGCGGCAGGGATCGAACCTGCGAATCACGGGATCAAAACCCGATGCCTTACCACTTGGCTACGCCCCAAAACAACCAGTAATTAAGGCTTTTTATTCTAGCTGGACAGTGAAAAAATGCAAGAGATTTTATGTGTAATTTCACTATTCCTCTACAACAAACTCAAAGCCCAGCAATGAGAGGGTGAAGAGAACCACGTCAAAACTCAACAGTAATTTCCACCAGGACCAGACTTCTTCAGGATGAGATCCAAAAAAAAGAAAATCCGTGAGCCGGACAACACACAAAAGACTTGGAACCATCAACGGGAATATCAAAATTGGTAACAGCATTTCTTTCCCACGCACAGTTGCCGTCATTGCTGTCAGCAAGGTGCCTAATGAACTGAATCCTACTGTTCCAAAAAGTAAAACTAGCAACAACTCCAGCCAGTTCCGTACCTCTATCTCAAATAGAAAAAGACATAATGGTATAAACAGCATTTGAGACAGCAAAAGGAAAACAGTGTTTGCCAGCATTTTACCTAAAAACAACACACTGCGGTCTACAGGAGCAGTTAACAAACCACCCATGCAGCCTGTTTCCGTTTCCTGCACATATGATTTCCCAAGTCCGAGTACTCCACTCATCAAAGACACAATCCAGATAACCCCCGGAAGTGCCAACAGGAACACT